>Ga0307507_10004456_pt1 | contig 24827 bp, 23 predicted proteins | sample 7_EM_MG_FD_207223 | JGI IMG/M metagenome (GOLD analysis project Ga0307507, IMG submission 207223) | Populus trichocarpa ectomycorrhiza microbial communities from riparian zone in the Pacific Northwest, United States - 7_EM | ecosystem: Host-associated > Plants > Roots > Unclassified | place...
AGTCATCTCTTCTCCCTTCGTCGCGACGCCTCGGCGTCGCAACTCAAGGAAACTCCCGGCGCACCGCCGCCGACGCGGCCGGACGACCCGAACGTGAGGGACCTTCGTCACCGAAAGGACCGAGCAAAGGACTTATGGCCCTGTACTCCATCCGGCGGCCTTGTCATGGTCTGCACGTCGATTGGAGCGGACAATGACTGAGAACGCCGAAAGCTGGACGCTCGGGATCACCCTCGAACACGGACCGCATCGGACCCGGGCGAACGCGATGCTGCACACGCCGGAGGGGCACGAGTTCTGCGGCATCGGGCTGGCCGCCGCCGCGTCACCCCGGGTCGGGGACTACCTCGCGATCGGACGCGCGCTGTCCGACCTCACCCAGGAGCTGGTGGAGGCCGTGGCCGTGGACGTCGAGACGGCCGCGACGTCAGAGCAGGGGCGCGGTCCACTCGAGCAGGACGCCGCCCTCAGGCCTGGTCACGATCGAGAACGACCCGCCCGAGCTCTCCGCGCGCTCCCGAAGGTTGCTCAGTCCGCTTTGCGAGACACCCTCGGGTAGCCCGGTGCCGTCGTCGGCGACCAGGATCCGCAGGAGGTCGTCCTTCACCGAGACCGACACCGAGAGCGTGCTCGCACGGGCATGACGGACCACGTTGCTGACCGCCTCGCGGACCACCGCCTCGACGTGTTCGGCCAGCGGCGCGGGCACCGTGTCCAGCGTGCCGGACATGCTGACCGTGGGATGCAACGGCGCGTCGTCGGTCAGCTCCGCGATGGCGTCGTGCAGCCGGTGCCGCAGCCGTAGCCCGGTCTCCCCGGCGGCGCCACCGTGCAGATCGAAGATCGCCGTCCGGATCTCCTGCACGATCTCGTGCATCTGCTCGATGCTCTCGCCCAGCCGCCGCTGCAGCTCGGGCGACTTGGTCCGCCGCTGTGTGCTCTGCATCGACAGCCCCACCGCGAACAACCGCTGGATCACGTGGTCGTGCAGGTCGCGGGCGATGCGGTCGCGATCACCCAGCACGTCCAGTTCGCGCGCCGCGCGCTGCTGCGCGGCCAGCTGGAGCGCCAGCGCCGCCTGGTCGGCGAACGACGCCATGACCGAAAGCTGGGTCGACTCGAACGACGACGCACCCGGCTCGCGGACCGCGATCAGCACGCCGGAAGTCCGCTCGCCAGCCCGCAGCGGTACCACGAGGGACGGGCCGAATCGGTGCGGACCCAGCTCGAGCTCCCCCACGCTGCGGGGGGTCCGGTCCTGATAGACCGCCCCCGGCAGGCTCGTGTCCAGGTCGATGTGCAGATCCGACACTTCGGCGGCGCGAGCGCCCGCGCAGACCGTGACCGTCAGGTCGTCGACGTCGTCGCCCCAATCTTCGTCGACATCGAGCCGGCCCGAGTTCGGCAGGGCCAGCATGGTCACCGCCGAGCCGGTCAGCTCCAGGGCACGGCTCGCGATGAGGTTCAGCGCTTCGGCCGGATCGGTGCCGCCCAGCAGCTCCGTGGTCACCTCGCCGGTCGCCGCCTGCCACTGCTGGCGAATCCGCGACTGTTCGTACAAATGCGCGTTTTCGATCGCGATCCCGGCCGCGGCGGCCAGCGCCTGGACGACCACCTCGTCGTCGTCGGTGAAGGCCTCGCCGTTGCGCTTCTCGGTGAGGTAGAGGTTCCCGAACACCTCGTCCCGCACCCGCACCGGGACACCGAGGAAGGAGTGCATCGGCGGATGGTGGGCCGGGAACCCGACCGAGGCCGGGTGGGCCGAGATCTCCTCGAGCCGCAGCGGCTTGGCCTCGTCGATGACCAGACCCAGCAGACCGTGGCCCTCGGGGAGGTGGCCGATCTGCTCGCGGGTTTCGGGGTCGATGCCGATGTAGACGAACTCGGCCAGCGAGTTGTCCTCGGCGAGGACGCCGAGCGCGCCGTAGCTGGCTTCGCCGAGTTCGATCGCGGCCTGGACGATCTGTCGCAGCGTCGTGTCGAGCTCGAGGCCGGACGCGACGGCCAGGACCGCGTCGAGCAGGCCGTCCATCTTGTCGCGGGTGCCGATCAGGACCTCGATCCGGTCCTGCAGGTCGCGCAGGACCTCGCGGAGCCGGAGCTGCGACAACGTCCCGGCCATTCGCCGAGGGCCGAGCTCGTCGGCTGCTGGCTGCTCGCGACCGCTGGTCGGCACCGGGATTACCACCTCCATGCCGGTCAACCCGGCCTAGTCAGAGGTGACTTTCTCCCCTTTCCGCAGGCGGCGCGGGCGAGAGATCGTCACAGGAACACGTTCAGCCACCACAGTGTGCCGCGTCGCAGCACCTAGGGGGAACTCATGACATTCTCCGTCGCCCCGGTCGGCCTGTTGAGCGCCGACCAGGTGAAGTCGGCGATCGGCGCCGCGGTGCTGGCCCCCTCGACGCACAACACCCAGCCTTGGCTGTTCCGCTGCACGGCCGCGGGCATCGAGCTGCGCGCGGATCCGGAGCGTGCGCTCGCCGCCGCGGACCCTGACCGGCGGGAACTGGTCCTGTCCTGCGGAGCCGCCCTGTTCAACCTGCGCACCGCCATCCACGCGCTCGGCACCGAACCGGCGACCACCCTGCTCCCGAGGCGGGACGATCCAGATCTCCTGGCGCTGGTCAAGCCGTTCGCGGCCCGAAAGCCCGACCCGCGGCTGGTCAGGCTGGCCGACGCGATCCCCCGGCGGCACACCAACCGGACTCCGTTCAGCGGCGGCTCCGTGCCCGCCAAGGTCGTCAACGAGCTACGCCATGCCGCGGAAGTCGAGCTGGCGTGGCTTCCCCGGCTCGACCGGCGCCAGCTCGACGGCCTGCTCGAGCTCGTGCGCAAGAGCCACCAAATCCAGCTGAGCGATCCGGAATTCCTCGCCGAATGGCGGTACTGGACCCGGCGCGACAACCGCAGCCGCGACGGCGTCCCCACCTACGCCGGCGGAACCACGCCCACCGACAGCGATCACTGGGTGCTCAGGGACTTCAGTACAGCGAACGGCGGCCAGCGGCACGTCCGGGATGCAACCGATCCCCTCGTCGTCGTCATCGGCTCGTTCGCCGACGGGACCACCGACCGGCTCCGCGCCGGCCAGGCCATGCAGCGGGTACTTCTGACCGCCAACGCCGCCGGGCTGGACGCCTCGTTCATCTCCCAGCCGGTCGAGGTCGCGCCGGTGCGCGCGGAGCTGCGCAAGCTGCTCGGTGGCGGGCTCTGGCCGCAGATCGTGCTGCGCCTCGGACACGGCGAACCGGCCCCGTGGACGCCCCGTCGCCCGCTTGCCGACGTGGTGCTGGACTCGGCCACCCTGGACGTCTGAGGGCTACCCGCCCTGGTTGCGCAGCTCGGTGGCCAGGACCGCGGCCTGCGTCCGGCGTTCCATGCCGAGCTTGGTGAGCAGCCGGGACACGTAGTTCTTGACGGTCTTCTCGGCCAGGAACATCCGCTCCGAGATCTGCCGGTTGGTGAGACCTTCCCCGATCAGTTCGAGCAACGTGCGCTCCTGGTCCGACAGCTGGGACAGCGGGCCCTTCTTGGCGGCGCTGTCGCGCAGCTTCGCCATCAGCGCCGCCGCCGCGTGGGCGTCGAGCAGGGACTGGCCCGCACCGACCGCACGCACCGCCGACACCAGGTCCATGCCCTTGATGTCCTTGATCACGAAGCCGCTGGCCCCGGCCATCACGGCGTCGAGCATCGCCTGCTCGTCGGTGTAGGACGTGAGCATCAGGCACTTCAGCTCAGGCAGCTTGGACCGGAGTTCGCGGGCCAGCTCGATGCCGTTGCCGTCGGGCAGCCGGACGTCGAGCACGGCGACGTCGGGCTGAAGCGCCGGGATCCGCGCCAACGCCTGCGAAACACTGCCCGCCTGGCCGACCACGGTCAGCTCTTCGTCCTCGTCCAGCAGATCGGCGACGCCGCGCCGGACGACCTCATGATCGTCCACGAGAAAGACCCGAAGCATCTCCGACCTCCTACTGCGGGCGCGGGCGTGGCGCCCGTGCGACCGGAGATCAGCTTACGGCGGCATGGTCCCCGCCGGGGATGACCAAAGTCCTCACCTGAAGTGCCGATGGCCTTCAGATGAGGACCCCCGCCGCCGGCGCTACCGGCCGCTGACCACTCCGCTGGTCGCGGTGAGACGTTCCAGGAGCACCGCGGCGCGCTCGCCGCCTCCGTATTCGCGGAACTCGGCCTGGACTCGTCTGGCAGCGCGCAGGTAGCCCGGTTCGCCCAGCACGGCGCGAACGGCCCCGGCGATGGCCTCTGGTGCGGGGCCGGCCTCACGGAGGTTGATCCCCGCACCGGCCCACTCGACCCGGGCGGCCACGTCCATCTGGTCGTTCCCCCACGGTGCCAGGACGAGCGGGACACCACACGCGAGCGCCGCCTTGGCGCCGTTGTACCCGCCGTTGGTGACCATGGCGTCGACGTGGGGCAGCAGCAACGAATGCGGGACGAAGCGGGCGACCCGGGTGTTGGCCGGCACCGGGGCGAGCGCGGCGGGGTCGGGTGTGGTGACCACGACGAGCCCGTCGAATCGGGCGAGCGCGTCCAGTGCCGGGTCGATGAGCGTGGCCGGGTCGGTGGCGAAGGTGCCCTGGGTGACGTGCACGACGGCGGGCGCGGTGTCGAGCTCGCCCCACCACGGCGGCAGGTCGGCGGCGGCAGGCGGTTCGGGCAGCAGCGGTCCGACCAGGTGCACGTTCGCCGGCCAGGACCGCCGCGGGTACTCGATCGAGGGAGTCGCCGCCTGCAGGTGCAGCATCGGCGAAAACATGTGGTCGAAGAGTGCGACCCCACGGGCCAAGGGGGCCAGCCCGAGTGCGGCGCGCTGGTCGGCGTAGGCGACCGTGACGCTGCGCATGGCGATCCTGCCGAGCCGGTGCACGATCCTGTTGCGGGCCCGGCCGAGCGGGCCGGCGGGTGGTTTCCACCCGGTACCGAAGGGCGGCGTGTCGGGGCTCGTGATGGTCAGGGGGCTGATCCCCAGGGTCGCCCATGGTGTGCCACGGCGCTCGTGCAGCGCCAAGCCGCCGAGGCAGCACAGGTCGACCAGGACGCCGTCGACGTCCTCGGCGGCCAGGATCTCCTCGTAGTCGGCCAGCTGGCCGGCCATGCGCTCGACGAGCAGCCTGCGCAGCAGTGAAGCCCCGGCCGCGGCCCCGCTGGTGCCGGGGTCCGGCGTTACCGGCAACTCCGCGAGAGTCGGAGTGTGCCGAGGCAGCACGAAGTGTGCGCCGGCCCTTTCGACCGTCGCGGCGAACTCGGCGCCGGTGTGCCAGAGCACTTCGTGGCCGCGTGCGGTCAATGCCGCCGCCACCGGCACGGCCGGATGAACGTGACCTGCCTCGGCCAAGGTGCTGATCAGGAAGCGTCCCACGGTTTACCTCCAGGAATGGTCTCTCTGCGGCAAGCGTGACCTCACTACGGCGCCTCGTGAGCGGTCGAAGGTCCTCGGCTGCGGTGACCTACGTGGGCTCTTCCACGGACGGCCCGAGATGACCAAAGACCTCGCAGCCGAGTCGGTTGTCCTGTTCCGGTGGACGGCGCCGGGCCGCACATTCGACGGCATGCACGTGCTCGCGAACGCGATCAGACGCCACCCGGTGGCCGCCTTCTTCGCGCTCGCCTACGTCTTCGCCTGGTCCTGGTGGATTCCCCTGGCCGTAGCGGGCGCCGTCGTCCGGCCGGGCGTCGGCTGGCCCACTCACATGATCGGCCTCTGTGGACCGGCCTTGGCGGCCGTCGCGGTCACCGCCATCGTCGACGGCAGGGCGGGACTCCGGGATCTTGCCGGCCGGATGACGAGGTGGCGCATCGGCCGGGCGGGCGTGGTCATGCTGGCCGTTCCGGTCGGTTTGCTGGGCCTCGGCGTCCTCGCCGTCCGGGTGACCGGCGGGGCGTGGCCACGCGCACACGACCTGGTCTCGGTCAGCGGGCTGACGGCGTCGCTGGTCCCCATGCTGGCCGGGCTCGTCGTGCTCAACGGGTTCGGCGAGGAAACGGGCTGGCGCGGCTTCGCCTACCACCGGCTGCGCGAACGGTACGGCCCGACCCGCGCGGCGCTGCTCGTCGCAGTGGGCTGGGCGGGCTGGCATGCGCCGCTGTTCTTCCTGGTCGCCACCTTCCAAGGCTTCTCCGCCGGCACTCTCGCCGGGTTCGTGGCCGGCATCGCCGCGGGCGCGCTGGTCCTCTCGTCCGTGTACGACCGGACCGGCAGCAGCATCTTCGCCGCCGCCTGCTGGCATGCCGCCTACAACCTGTCCTCGGCGTCGACGGCCACGCAGGGCGTGATCGCGGCGATCTCGACGACCGCGGTCATGGTCTGGGCCGCCTGGCTGCTGCTGGCCGCCTACCGCCGACGCGCCCCGAAGGCCCTGCGTCCGTCCATGAAGTGACCAAGGACCCTCACGCGCCAGGGCCTCCGGAACGGATGCTGCGCAGGACAACAAGAGCCCGGCGATGCGGAGAACCGGATGAACACGCTGGACCTGGCGCGGTGGCAGTTCGGGATCACCACCGTGTACCACTTCATCTTCGTCCCCCTGACCATCGGACTGTCCTTTCTGGTCGCCGGGATGCAGACGGCATGGGTGCGCACCGGGAACGACAAGTACCGCCGGATGACCAAGTTCTGGGGAAAGCTGTTCCTCATCAACTTCGCCATGGGTGTGGCGACCGGCATCGTGCAGGAGTTCCAGTTCGGCATGAACTGGTCGGACTACAGCACCTTCGTCGGGGACATCTTCGGCGCGCCACTGGCGATCGAGGGCCTGCTGGCGTTCTTCCTCGAATCGACCTTCCTCGGCCTGTGGATCTTCGGCTGGGACAAGCTGCCGAAGAAGCTCCACCTGGCCACGATCTGGCTCGCCTCGATCGGCACCGTGCTGTCGGCCTACTTCATCCTCGCCGCCAACTCCTGGATGCAGCACCCCGTCGGCTACGCGTACAACCCCACGACCGGCCGCGCCGAGCTCAAGGACTTCGGCGCCCTGCTCACCAACTCCACCGCCGTCGGCGCCTTCGCGCACACCATCACCGCGGCCTTCCTCACCGCGGGGATGTTCGTGGTCGGGATCAGCGCGTGGCAGCTCAAGCGCCGCAACTCCGCCGACGTCTTCCGGCCGTCGATGAAGCTCGCCCTGATCACCGTGTTGATCGCCAGCCTCGGGGTCATCGTCACCGGTGACCTGCAGGCCCGGCTGATGACCGAGCAGCAGCCGATGAAGATGGCCGCGGCCGAAGCGCTCTACGACACGGTCGCGCCCGCTTCGTTCTCGCTGTTGACCATCGGCTCGCTCGACGGCTCGCAGGAGAAGTTCAGCATCCGCGTCCCCGGTGTGCTCTCGTTCATGGCGACCGGGCACTTCGACGGCCAGGTCGAGGGCATCAACGACCTGCAGGCCGCCGAGCAGCAGCAATACGGCGCCGGCGACTATCGGCCGAACATCCCGGTCACGTACTGGACGTTCCGGCTGATGATCGGTTTCGGCTTCCTGTGCCTGCTGCTCTCGCTGGCCGGACTGTGGCTGTTCCGCGGCGGCCGCACCCCGCGCGGCCGCTGGTTCTTCCCGGCCGCGACCGCGGCGATCGCGCTGCCGTTCCTGGCCAACAGCGTCGGCTGGATCTTCACCGAGATGGGCCGCCAGCCCTGGTCGGTGTTCGGCGTGCTCAAAACCGCGAACTCGGTGTCCCCCACCGTTTCCGCCGGGAACGTGCTCACCTCGCTGATCGTGTTCACCGTGCTCTACGGCGTGCTCGCCGTCGTCGACGGGATCTTGATGGTCCGCTACGCGAAGGCCGGTCCTCCACCGCCCGCCGTGCCGGCCGCGCCCGAATCCCCAGAATCCGACGAGCCGCGGCCCGCGGCCTTCGCCTACTGAAGCCGGAGACTCGTCATGGCCCTCACCGACATCTGGTTCCTCCTCATCGCGGTCCTGTGGACCGGCTACTTCGTCCTCGAAGGCTTCGACTTCGGCGTCGGGATGCTGCTGCGCGTGCTCGGTCGAGACGACACCGACCGACGGGTGCTGATCAACACCATCGGCCCGGTCTGGGACGGCAACGAGGTCTGGCTGCTCGTCGCCGGCGGCGCCACTTTCGCCGCGTTCCCCCTCTGGTACTCGAGCCTGTTCTCCGGCTTCTACCTCGCGTTGCTGCTCGTACTCGTCGCGCTCATCCTCCGCGGCGTCGCGTTCGAATTCCGCGGCAAGATCGACAGTCCCCGCTGGCGCAACACCTGGGACTGGATCATCGTCTTCGCCTCCGCAGGGCCCGCCCTGCTGTGGGGCGTGGCGTTCGGCAACATCGTGCACGGCGTCCCGCTCGACGCCCGGCACCACTTCACCGGCACGTTCTTCACCCTGCTCAACCCGTACGCGCTGCTCGGCGGCCTGGCGACGCTCAGTCTGTTCGCCTTCCACGGCGCAGTTTTCCTCGCACTGAAGACCGCCGGCGAAATCCGCGACCGGGCCAAGGCGCTCAGCCGGTCACTCGGCGGCGCCGCGATCGTGTTCGGCGGGATCTTCCTCGGCTACACCGCGATCGAGCACGGCGGCTGGGCCTGGCTGACATCGGCGATCGCCGCGCTGCTGCTGGTCACCGCGGTGTTCTTCGCCGCGGGCGACCGGGACGGCATCGCGTTCGCCTGCACCGCCGGGGCGATCATCGCCGTCACGGTGACGCTGTTCTGGTCGCTCTATCCGAACGTGCTGCCCTCGACCACCGACCCGGCGTTCAGCCTGACCACCACGAACGCGTCCTCGACGCACTACACCCTGCAGATCATGAGCTGGGTGGCCCTCGCGTTCACCCCGATCGTGCTGGCCTACCAGGCCTGGACCTACTGGGTGTTCCGCAAGCGGATCAGCCGCACCTCGATCCCCGCCGACGCCGGCCTGCCTCGATGAGACCACTCGACCCGAAGCTGCTCCGCCGGGCGAGCGCGGTCCGACCGTTCGTGATCGCCTGCGCCGCGCTCGGCGGAATCACCGCGCTGCTCGTGCTCGCCCAGGCCGAATACCTGGCGACGGCGATCTCCTACGCCTTCCTCGGCGGCGCGGCACTCAAGAACCTGCTGGTGCCGGTCGGCGCGTTGCTGCTGGTCGTGCTCTGCCGGGCCGGGGTCAGCTGGCTCGCGGAAACAACGGCGCACCGCGCCGCCGCACAAGCGCTGTCCCAGCTGCGAGACGCTGTCGTGGGCGCCGCCCTGCGAATCGGGCCGCGCCAGGCCGAACGCTCCCCCGCCGAGGTCGCCGCGCTCGCCACCCACGGCGTCGACCGGCTCGAAGGCTACTTCGCCCGCTACCTGCCCCAGTTGCTGATCGCGGCAGTGGTGCCGCTCGTGGTCGGCGTGCGGATCCTGTTCGCGGACTGGGTCGCGGCGGCGATCGTCGGATTGACCGTGCCCCTGATCCCGATCTTCATGATCCTCATCGGGCTCTACACCCAGCGCGACGTCCGTCGCCAATGGCGAACGCTTTCCGTGCTGGGCAACCACTTTCTCGACCTCGTTGCCGGTCTCGCGGTGCTCACCGCCTTCGGGCGCTCCCGCGCCCAGCTCCGCTCGCTGCGAGAGATCACCGAGCAGTACCGCACCCGCACCATGCGGACCCTGCGCGTCGCGTTCCTGTCCGCGCTCGCGCTCGAACTGCTCGCGACGCTGTCGGTCGCGGTCGTCGCCGTCTCGGTCGGCCTGCGGCTGCTCGCCGGCGAACTGGACCTGCACACCGCACTCGTCGTGCTGATCCTGGCCCCGGAGGTCTACCTCCCGCTGCGCGCGGTCGGCGCCCGTTTCCACGACAGCGCCGAAGGCCTCGCCGCCGCCGAAGAGATCATCGCCCTGACCGAAACCCCGGCCGGCGACGCGGCTGCCCACGACGTCCCCGACCTCACCCAGGCCGCGCTCCGCCTCGAAGCCGTGACCGTCGAGGGCCGCTCCGGCCCCATCCTCGACGAGTTCTCCCTCCGTGTACCTGCCGGCGAAATCGTCGGGATCACCGGACCCAGCGGCGCCGGCAAGTCGACCCTGCTGGACGTGCTCCTCGGCTGGCGACGACCCGACCAGGGCCGGGTCGTGATCGGCGACGTCGACCTCGCCGGCATCGGACGCGCCACCTGGCATCGCCACATCGGCTGGGTCCCGCAGCAACCCCACCTCGTAGCGGGCACGGTCGGCGAGAACATCCGCCTCGGCGCTCCCGGCGCGGCCCTCGACGAGATCCGCGCCGCCGCCGACGCGGCCGCCCTGGACATCCCCCTGACCACCGTGGTCGGGGAACTGGGCGCCGGGTTGTCGACCGGCCAGCGCCGCCGGGTCGCGCTGGCCCGGGCGATCCTGCTCGACCGGCCGCTCGTGATCCTCGACGAGCCGACCGAAGGCGTCGATGCGCAGACCGAAGCCGCGATCCTCGACCGGCTGCCCAAGGTCCTGGCCGGACGCACTGCCGTGATCGTCACTCACCACCCGGCGGTGCTGGCGCTGTGCGACCGCGTGGTGCACCTCGAAGGGACCGTCGCCCCGGCACCTGCCGCGAAGTCTGCCGCACGTCCGGTGGCGGCGGCGTTGCCGGGCCCAGCCATGATCGCCCCTGTTGTGTCCACTATGGATGCTCGAAACTCGAAGTGGCGGCCGCTACTGGACGCGGTCCGGCCGCATCGGCTCCGGCTTGCGCTGGCGTGCCTCGCCGCCACCGCCGCGCTCGGCTGCGGCGTCGCACTGACCGCGACGTCCGCCTGGCTGATCGCGAGCGCCGCGCTGCACCCGCCGGTGCTCAGCCTGATGGTCGCGATCGTCGCCGTCCGCACCTTCGGCCTGGCCAAGGGCATCCTGCGCTACCTCGAACGCCTGCTCTCCCACGACGTCGCCTTGCGCGCGCTGACCGACCTCCGGGTGCGGGTGTGGGCGCAGCTCGTCCGGATCGGCCCCGCCGTCACCGACCGGTTGCGCCGCGGCGACCTGCTGCACCGACTGGTGTCCGATGTGGACAGTCAGCAGGACGTCCTGGTGCGCGGCCTCGTCCCCGGGGTGTCGACGTTCGTGGTGCTGTCCGGCACCGCGCTGACCCTGGGCCTGATCCTGCCGTCCGCGGGAGTCGCGGCCATGATCGGTTTCTTCGTGGCCGGCGTGGTCGCTCCCGCCGTCGCGGCGATGTCGGCTCGACGAGGGCAGCAGGAGACCGCCCGGCTCCGGACCGATCTGACCGCCGGCACGGTCGAACTGCTCACGGCCTCGGCCGACCTGATCGCCTTCGACGCCGCCGCACACCGGCACACCCGTCTCCGGGACCTCGACGCCGCCCTGACCTCGCTCGCCCGGAAGTCCGCGGTCAACCGCGGGCTCGGCGGCGGCATCGCCACCCTCGGCGTCGGCCTGACGTCGCTCGTGTGCCTGGTACTCGGCATCATCGCCGTGCGCGCGGGCACGATCGGCGGGCCCGCGCTCGCCGTCCTGGCCCTGACGCCGCTGGCCACGGCCGAACTCGTCGCAGGCCTGCCCGAAGCCGCGCAACGGCTCCTCGGCGCGGGGCATTCGGCCCGGCGGCTGGCCGACCTCGACACGATTCGCGCCCCGCAGTCCGAACCCGTCGTCGCGCTGACCGTTCCGGGGGCGGAGAGCCTCACCACCGAGCGCCTGTCCATCCGCTGGCCCGAGGCCCCCGGCGACACCGTCCGCAACGTCGACCTCGAAGTCGGTCATCGCCGCCGGATCGCGCTCACCGGGCCGTCCGGCGCCGGCAAGAGCACCGTGATCGCCGCGTTGATGCGCTATCTCGATCCGTCATCGGGACGGGTCCTGCTCGACGGCACCGATACCCGGACCTTCGCCGGCGACGACGTCCGAGAGCAGATCGCGTGGTGCGGCCCGGAGGCCCACCTCTTCGACAGCACGCTCCGGGAGAACCTGCGCCTGGCCCACCCCGACGCCACCGACCAGGACCTGCGGGCGGCCCTGGACCTCGCCCAGCTGGGCCCGTGGCTGAACGGCCTGCCCGACGGCCTGGACACCGCTCTCGGTACGCACGGCACGCCGATCTCCGGCGGCGAACGCCAGCGCGTCGGCGTCGCGCGCGCCCTGCTGTCGGCACGCCCGATCCTGCTCCTGGACGAACCGACGGCCCACCTCGACGCCCCGACCGCGTCCGCGCTGGCCACCGACATCCTGGCGGCCACCGAAGACCGCTCGACCCTCGTGGTCACCCACCGCCCGGCCGACTTCGCCGGGGTCCCGGTGATCACACTCACCCCGGCACGACCCGAGATACTCAGGCGCGGCTAGCACCGTCCGGCCACCGGCTCGACGGCGTCGTCGGCGAGGTTCGAGTGGCCGGTGATCCCGATGCGTGGCAAACGTAGGGTGAGTCCGGACTACGGCTCCTCAGGGGGCCGGTGCGTCTGCTGTGTCCGGCCCTGCCGCCGCAGGTCCGTTGCCGTCGAGCGGCAACGGCTACTGCCGAGGGTGGGGTGGGGTCGATCGGTAGTGCTGGCCTGCCGGGGTCGTGATCGTCAGGGTTCCGTCATCGGTCAGGGTGTAGCGCCAGCCGGGCTCGTCCTTGAGGTGGTGGTCTCTGCTGCAGAAGCCGGCGAGGGACTTGGTGCGGGTTTCGCCGCCGTGTTGCCAGTCGATGGTGTGGTCGATTTCGCAGGCCTGGGCCGGGCGGTGACAACCGGGACGGCGGCACGTGCGGTCACGGACCTGGACGAACTCGGCCATTGCCGCGGTGGGGCGATAACGCGTCCGGCCGAGGTCATGCACCTGTCCGGTGATCGGGTCGGTGATGATCCGCCGCAGCACGGTGTCCGGGCCACTGAGCAGCTCCCGCGCGAGTGCGGCGGGGATCGGGCCGTGGCCGCTGAATTCCGCCGGGTCCTCGTTCAGGCCGAGGTAGGTGTCCAGGCCCAGGTAGAGGAACCCCTCCATCCGCGGCTGGGCGCCACCAACGTCGGCACACAGCAACAGATCCAGCGCGACATCCGCGCGAAGCTGATCCAGCGTGCGGGGCTCATCGCGGGTCTTGAGTGACTTCGCCATCCGATCCACCCGGGCATACGCCGCGACCGCCTTCTCCGCCGGAGCATTGTCCAGCGACAACGTCGCCGTACCGGACTCCTGATGAGTCAGCGTGAAACCGCGTGACTCGCGGCTCTGCTCGGTCCGCCGGACACTACCGTCCGGGTCCGCCTTCGCCGCCGCGTACGTCGCCGCCTTCCGGACTCCTGTCGGGTCTTTCCCGGGCAGCCGCTTGGCCAGTGCGGCATCCGCTTCGCGGGCGGCCTCGTCGCTCAGCCACGCCGTCGCCTCGGTCACCTTCATCCCGCGGAACAGATTCAACTTCCCCCGCTCCATCAGCTCCAGAGTCCGGGGAAGCCGCGAGACCAGCGACTCCGCCGCCGAGGTAGAACGCACCCGCATGGTTCGCGGTGAAGCACAGAGCCAGCGCCACCTCAGCCTCGGTGCTCCGCGCGTTCCCGCGTCGTCGCGCCAGCGCAGCCGTGCCCCGGACCTGTATCGCCTCCAAACGCGCGATCTCGGCCGCCGCCTGCGTCATCACCCGGACAATGCCGTTGTCCGACATGGTTTCGATCTGTTCGGCCGACACCCGCAGCGCTCGTTCCGAACCCAGCACACCCGCGATCACCTCCCGCGCCTCACAGTCGATCAGATCCTGTGCGTATGCCTCCGCGACGCTCATGACATCCACGCTACGAGCCACCACCGACAGAATCGATCATTTGCGTTCACCCCGTCAGGTGAATCCACCGTAGCCCTTCGCTCCAGCCGGTCCTTAAAGGACAGTTGCCACCCCGAGGCGCCGTGCGGGCAGCCGGTGTCAGGAGATCTTGCAGACGGCGTACCAGGTTCGGCGCCCCAGCCGCTGCGTCGCGAGGACGAGGTGTTCGGCCCGGCGGTACAGCTCACGCAGCCGGATCTCCCGGCGCGGATCGGGCTCGGACTCAAGGCCCGCGATGCCCTGGCGGTAGGCGTGTTCGGCGGCATCGAGAGTGGCGACGGCGCGGTCGGCGATGCCTGCCGCGTCACCGCGCGGCAGCATCTCCAGCGCTTCGCCGAGTTTGCCGAAGGCGGTGGCGACGGCGGTGATCATGGCCGCGAGGTGGCTGTCCGGACCGGTGCGGGAAAGATCCGCTTCGCGGACGAGCATGTAGGCGGCTTCGGCGATCTCGCTGAGCCGCTGCGCCAGCTCGAACACATCCTCGGCCTCGAGCGGGGTGCTGAACGCCTCCCGGACCGCCAGCAGGACGGCACGCCGTTCCTCGGCCTGCGTCACCAGCGGCCCGAGCACGTCGGCGTCGGATCCGTCTCCCTGCGCCCAGGACTCCAGGGCCGTGACCGACAGGTGGACGGTGGCGGCTTGCTTGCGCAGCAGGCCGAGTACGTCCGGATTCCTGGGCAGGAACCACGCCTTCGGCAGTTTCATGCCAGCCACCTCCACAGCGGAAGCGCGGCGGCCCCGAGCGCGGCGGACGCCGGCAGGGTGATCAGCCACGCGGAACAGATCTCGCCGACGACGGCCCAGCGCACGTGCCGGGCGTGACGGCTCGCGCCGACCCCCACGACGGACGCGGCCACGACGTGGGTCGTGCTCACCGGGGCACCGACGGCGGCCGCGCCGAGGATGACCGCGGCGGACGTGCCCTGGCTCGCGAGGCCGTCGATAGGCTGCATGCGGTAGATACCCCGGCCGACGGTCTTCACCACCCGCCAGCCCCCGAACGCGGTGCCGCAGGTCAGCGCGCCCGCGGCGGCGAGCTTCACCCACAGCGGCACGACGAACGCGCTGAGCTGGCCGGTGGCGACCAGTAGCAACGTGATGACGCCCATCGACTTCTGGGCGTCGTTGGCGCCATGGCTGAAGGCCAGCGCTGCCGCGGTCCCCCACTCGGCACGCAGGATCGCGCGATCCGTCCGGCGGCGGGCCCGGCGCAGCGCGCGCCGTCCCCCGAGGTCGGCCAGGGCGCCGAGCCCCGCACCGAGCACCGGCGACAACGCCAAGCCCGCGAGGACGCCGAGCACGCCCTGGACATGGAACCCGTGGACGCCGCCCCAGAGCACGCCGGACATCCCGGTGGTCACGAAGCAGGCGCCGACGAGCCCGCCGACCAGCGCGTGTGACGAGCTGGACGGCAGGCCACGCCACCAGGTCAGCAGGTTCCAGACGATCCCGGCGGTGACGGCGGCACCCACCGCGGGCAGCACCTCCGACGCGGGCAGCCGGACGACGCCGCCGACCGTGTCGGCCACCGTCGTCCCCACCAGCAGCGGACCGGCCACGTGACACACCGCCGCCAGCGTCAGCGCTGCGCCCGGCCGGGCCGCCCTGGTGGCGACCAGGGCGGCCACGGAGTTCGCCGAGTCGTGGAACCCGTTGGTGAAATCGAAGACCAGGGTGATCGCTATCGCCACGATCAACGCGATCGCGGCGGCCACGATCAGCCTTCCCAGGTCCAATGGCGGACTTCGGGGAGGTCTTCTCCGTGCTCACGGATCCACCGGTGATGACGGCCGTGGGCCTCGGTCATCCGCTGCCGTAGCTCTCCCGCGGTCGCGAGCAGGCCGGGCACCCGGTCGATCACGTCGATGACCAGCTGGAACCGGTCCATGTTGTTGAGCACCAGCATGTCGAACGGTGTGGTCGTCGTGCCGTGCTCGGTGTAGCCGCGGACGTGCATGTCGTGGTGATTGGTGCGGCGGTACGCCAGCCGGTGGATCAGCCACGGGTAGCCGTGGTAGGCGAAGATCACCGGCCGGTCCGGGGTGAACAGCGCGTCGAACTCCCGGTCGCCGAGGCCGTGCGGATGCTCGCTCTCCGGCTGCAGCCGCATCAGGTCGACCACGTTCACCACCCGCACCGCGAGGTCCGGCAGGAACTCCCGCAGCAGTTTCACCGCCGCCAGCACCTCGAGCGTCGGGGCGTCGCCGGCACAGGCCAGCACGACGTCCGGTTCGCGGTCGGTGTGGCTGCTCGCCCAGTCCCAGATGCTCACGCCGCGGGCACAGTGCAACGCGGCCTGTTCGGCGTCGAGCCAGTTCGGCGCGTCGTTCTTGCCCGCCACCACGACGTTGACGTAGTCCCGGCTGCGCAGGCAGTGTGCGGCGACCTCGAGCAGCGTGTTGGTGTCCGGCGGGAAGTAGATCCGGACGACCTCGGCGCTCTTGTTCGCGACGTGGTCGACGAAACCCGGGTCCTGGTGGGAGAAGCCGTTGTGATCCTGGCGCCAGACATGGGAGGTGAGCAGGTAGTTCAGCGACGCCACCGGGCGCCGCCACGGGATCTGCCGATGCACCCGGAGCCACTTGATGTGCTGGTTGACCATCGAGTCGACGATGTGGACGAACGCCTCGTAGCACGAGAAGAGCCCGTGCCGCCCGGAAAGCAGGTAGCCCTCCAGCCAGCCCTGGCACAGGTGCTCCGACAGGACTTCCAGCACCCGGCCGTCCCGGGCCAGGTTCTCGTCGACCGGCTCGATCGCCGCCTGCCACTGTTTGCCGGTGACCTCGTAGACCGCGTCGAGCCGGTTCGACGCAGTCTCGTCGGGGCCGAACAGCCGGAAGTTCGAGCGCTCGGCGTTCAGCGCGAACACCTCACGCAGGAAGCCGCCGAGCGCCCGGGTCGGTTCCGCGGAGGTCGCGCCGGGTCTCGGGACGTCGACCGCGTGGGCGCTGATGTCGGGCAGGGCGAGCGGACGCAGGATCGCGCCGCCGTTGGCGTGCGGGCTGGCCCCCATCCGCCGGTCCCCGCGCGGGATCATCGCGGTCACGACCGGGGTGGGCCGGCCGCGGTCGTCGAAGAGCTCCTCCGGCCGGTACGAACGCAGCCACTCCTCCAACATCCGCAGGTGCTCGGGGTTCTGCCGGACCTCGGACAGCGGCACCTGATGCGCACGCCAGGTTCCTTCGACCTGCTTTCCGTCCACAACGGACGGTCCGGTCCAGCCCTTGGGGCTGCGCAGCACGATCATCGGCCATGCCGGCCGTTCGGTGCTGCGATGGAGCACGGCCAGGTCCGCGACCGCCGAGTCCACGGCCGCGGCCATGGCCTGGTGCATCGTCTCGGGATCGTCGCCCTCGACGTAGATCGGCTCGTAACCGTAGCCGCGCAGCAGTGAGTCCAGTTCGGACGGTGCGATCCGGGCCAGGACGGCAGGATTGGCGATCTTGTACCCATTGAGGTGCAGGATCGGCAGCACCGCCCCGTCGCGGCGCGGATCGAGGAACTTGTTGGCATGCCACGACGTCGCCAGCGGCCCGGTCTCCGCCTCGCCGTCGCCGACGACGCAGGCGACGACCAGGCCCGGATTGTCGAACGCCGCACCGAAGGCGTGCGCGAGCGAGTAGCCCAGCTCGCCGCCCTCGTGGATCGAGCCCGGTACCTGCGGGGCGACGTGACTGGGCACGCCGCCGGGGAAGGAGAACTGCTTGAACAGCTCCCGCATGCCCTCGTCGTCGCGGGTGACTTCCGGCCAGGCTTCCGAATAGCTGCCCTCGAGCCAGGTGTTGGCCAGCAGAGCCGGACCGCCGTGACCGGGCCCGGTCACGAGCATCGCGTTCAGGTCGTGGGTGAGGATCGCGCGGTTGAGGTGCGCGTAGACGAAGTTGAGGCCCGGAGACGTGCCCCAGTGGCCGAGCAGCCTCGGCTTGATGTGCTCGGACCGCAGCGAGATCCGCAGCAGCGGGTTGTCCATCAGGTAGATCTGGCCGGCCGCGAGATAGTTCGCGGCCCGCCAGAGCGCATCCACCTGGGACAGTTCGGTTTCGGTCAGGACGGCGGGACGGGCACCGACGGCGGTCATCCCTTCCGCTCCGGGCGGACGACGAGCACCGGGCAGTCCGCGTACTGCACGAGGGCCTGGCTGGTCGAACCCACCAGCATCCCGGTGAAGCCGCCCCGCCCGTGGCTGCCCACAACGACGAGCTGCGCAGTCTTCGACGCTTCGAGCAGGGCGTGCCGGGGCCGCGCGCGCGGGAGCTCGCGCCGCACGACGACGTCCGGGTACTTCTCCGGCCAGCCCGCGAGCCGCTCTCCGAGCAGCCGCTCTTCGTCCTCTTTCAAGGTCTCTGGCTGGGTCAGGATCCGTGCGGAGCCATGGGTGTCGTCGTAGGTGACGTCTTTCCAGGCGTGCAGGGCGACCAGCGGAGCGCCCCGCAGCGACGCCTCCTCGAAAGCGACCGCGATCGCCTGTTCGCTGTTCGGGCTACCGTCCACGCCGACCACGACGGGACCCGCGCCGGGGATGGTCGTGGTGGCCTGCCTGCCGCGGACGACCGCGACCGGGCAGTGTGCGTGACTCACGACCACGCTTGCGGTTCCGCCGATCAGCATCCCGGTGAACGCACCGGCGCCGGTGCGGCCGACGACGAGCAACCTGGCGTGGCGCGACTGCTCGATCAGCAGGGGCACCGGCGGGTCGTTCGGCATGTCGGTCGTGACGACCAGGTTCTCGTCGACCGACTGGGCGACGCGGCGGGCTTCGGCGAGCACGCGTGCGCCGTCGACCTGGATCGCGTCGAACAAGGCGCCGGCCCCGGCACCGGGCAGTCCGCCGCCGTAGTACAGCGAGGCGATCTGCAGGCCGTGCACGATCTTGAGCTCGAGGGTGCGAGACGCGGCGAGTTTCGCCGCCCACGTGAGGGCGGCCGTCGAACCGGCGGAGCCGTCGACGCCCACCACAACGGTCTGGCTCGTGTTGCTCATCGGAGCTCCTCCTCACCCGCGTATGCGGTGTCGGCGCCGACGACGCCGGGCACGGCAAGTGCCAGCAGGGTCGCGACGTGCCGGTCGGTGTCGTCGTCGTACTGGTCTTCGATGTGCACCACGCCCTCGCGGACCTGGACCCGCCAGCGGTCGTTGCCGCCGTAGATCTCCAGCCGGTGCTTGACGTCGTTCTCGATCGCGTGGTCCTCGCGGGCCAGCACGCGCACGATGTCGCCGCGGGTCACGATGCCGACGACTGCCGAGCCGTCCACGATCGGCATCGCCCGGATCCGGGCGTCCACCAGCGCCTGGCACAGCTCGTGCACGTCGGTGCCGGTGCTCATCGCGGTCGCGGGGCTGGTCATCAGCTTTTCGACGCTCGTCTCGCGCACCGGGTGGGCCGGACGGTGACGCTCGTAGCGGGTGTCGGCCGGGAACCGGTCGCGGATCAGGTCCGCCTCGGTGACGATGCCGATCAGGCGTTCGTCGTCGTCGGTGACCGGGAGTGCGGTGAAGCCGTGCATGGACAGCAGCTCGGCCGCCGCCTTGGCGGACGTCCACGGGTGCACGGTGATCACCGGTGCGGTCATCAGGTCGCGTGCTCGCATCGGGTTTTCCTGCCTTTCCTTCGCTGCTTCGAACCTACGAGCGCGAGCGCACGGACACCGCTGTCCTCGGTCACCGGTTGTGAGGACTTACGTCCCACCCGTCCACAGTGGACAACTGATTGCCTGCCTGCTCGTACGCCGGCGGCGCGCGGCCGGCACCCAATCGGGCCTCCAGGAGGGCAAGCTTGTCGAGCACTTCGGCGAGGGCCGCATCCACGTGCTGGTCACGTTTGGTCTGCCCGGCTTCCGTTTGCTGGATGGTTTGCAGTTTGTCCACGAACCAGGCTGCGATCGACGCGGTGACCACGCCCAGCACCGCGATCCCGGTCAGCATGACGGCGGCGGCGATCAGCCGCCCCTCGGTGGTCACCGGGTAGCGGTCGCCGTATCCCACCGTCGTCAACGTGGTCAAGGCCCACCACGCGGCATCGCCGAAAGTACGGATGTTCGCGCCGGCAGCGTGCCGTTCGACGTCCAGCATGCCGACAGCGCCGACGAACATGACGATGGTCGCGGTCGCGGCGACCTGGATCGCGGCACTGACATGGACCCGAGCCCGTGCCCGCTGGGTGGCACGCGTCGCCGTGGCAGCTGAACGCGCAAACCGCATCAGCCGGACGAGCCGGACCAGCCGGAGCGTCCGCAACACTGGCACGACGATGACGATCAGGTCCGCGATGTTGTGCACTACGAAACGACCGCGCCGCGGTGAGAGCACGAGCCGCACCAGGTACTCGGCCGCGAAAATCGCCCAGATGATGATGTCGGCCAGAGCCAACGCCTCGCGCCAGCCGGCCGACAACGACTCATCGAGCACCGGTATCACCAATACGATCAGGAACACGAGTGACAGCGCGAGCATCGGTAGCTCGGCCAACCGGGTGAAGCGGTCGTATGCCCCACTTGCCCGCAACTGGGCAACACGACGGTGCGGTGCGGGTTGTGCAGCGTCTTGAGACATCAAGCACCTCGCTGGTCCGCGGTCGACCAAGCGGAGTCGTTTCCTCGCGTCAGGACGCCCACCACGCGGACGCCGTCCAGCACCACGGCCACCCCGGCGGTCACCGCGCCCGCGGCGTGCACCTGGACCACCGGTGGCGGCCGTCGGCACACCTCGCCGACCACCCACGGAACCGCCGGATCGCCCGGCGGTTCCAGATCGGCGAGATCGCCCCGCACTACCAGCCCGACGCAGTGCCGCGCCTCGACGACAGGCAGGTGCTCGACCCGCCAGCGGGCCATGAGCTCGAGCGCGGCCTCGACCGGCAGCTGGGGCGCGACGACGGGCACGGCCCTCATCGTGACGCCAGCCGGCGACGAGCGAGCAGCGCGAGGCCGAGGAGGACGACCGCGAGCACCGCGGTGACCCACTGGATCGGTGCGCGCAGTCCCATGACGGCGAACTGGACGGCCAGCCAGCCGACGAGCACCAGGCCGGCCGCCAGCCCGGCGAGCGGCGCCCGGATGTCGGCACGCCAGGCGAAGGTCGCCGCCCAGACGAGTGTCCCGCCGATCGCCACGATCAGGGCGAGGCCCGGCAGCACCCAGCTCGTCAGCCCGAGCGGGGCCAGCCACTCGATCGGCATCCGGAACCCGGGCGCACCGAGGGCCAGCGAGATCCCGCCGTAGAACGCGCTCAAAGCCAGCAGGGTTTCGAAGGTGGCGAGCAGGCGCAGGGTCGCGCGTGCCCGCAGTGTGGTCACGGAGTACTCCCTTCGGGCTGGGGCCGGACCACTGCGACCGGACACGGTGAGTGCGCGATCAGGGCCTGGCTCGTCGAGCCGAGCAGCATGCCGGTGAACCCGCCGCGGCCCCGGCAGCCGACCACGATCAGCTGCGCGTGCTCGCCGCGTTCCAGCAGCGTCCGGACCGGGCGGCCGCGGGTCACGTCGAGCTCGATCGTCAGGTCCGGGAACTTGTCCTGCCAGCCGCTCACCTGCTCGGCGAGCTTGGCCCGTTCGGACTGTTCGATCTCCTCGACGTTTTCCTGCAGCGGATGCGGACGGAGCATGCCGTCGGCGAGGACGTCGCTCCAGGTGTGCACCGCGGTGAGCCCGGTGCCGCGCAAGCGGGCTTCCTCACAGGCGAACGCGAGCGCCGCGTCACTGTCGGGCGAACCGTCCGCCCCGACGACGACCGGTCCGGTGGCCGGCGGCGGATCCTGCGGCAGCCTGCCACGCACCACGATGATCGGGCAGCGGGCGTGCGCGACCACGGCGACCGCGGTCGACCCGACGAGCAGGCCGGTGAACCCACCGAGCCCGCGGGATCCGAGCACCACCAGCTCCGCGTGCCGCGACTCCTGGATGAGCGCGGTGACCGGGCTCCATTCCCGCGCAGCCGTCGCGATCTCGAGCTCCGGATGCTCCGCGAGCACGGCCGTCCGGGCTTCGGCCAGCCAGCCTTCGGCCCGCTCGGCGAGACCGGCCCGCACCTGCTCGGTCGTCCCGAACGCGATCGGCGCGGTCACCTGCGGCAGCGCGTAGACCTGCACCAGCCGCAGCGGACGGCCGCGGCGGACGGCCTCGGCCCCGGCCCAGACCGCGGCGTGTACCGCGGAGCCCGAGCCGTCGATCCCGGCCACTACCGCACTTTCCTTAGTCACGGACATGACTCGCCTCCTGCCGGCGAAGCATGCGCAGCCGCTCGAACCGGGCCCAGTTCTGTTCCTCGGCCGCTGCCTCTTCGGCGGCCGTCACCACGACGGCGTCGGGTCCGGGGAACACGATGGAGGTGTGGTCGTCGGCGGTCCACTGGACGACATACGGCGGCGCGCCGTCTGCGGACCGGATCTCCACGATCCGGCCGCGCTGCTCGGGCGAATCGACCCGGGTCCCCTTGACCACGAGCCAGTCGCCTGGTTGTGCGTGCATGAATGCTCCTCTTCGGACGGACACTGTGGACGAGTCAGACGTGGCTCGCCTGATCCGGCGTAGGGCTCGGCCGGGACCCGGTGTCGCGCGCGGCGCGGTGGACGGCCAGCCCGATCAGCAGGGCACCCGCGGCCAGCAGCAGCGCTCCGGCGATGAACAGGCCTGTCGCCACCCAGCCGAGGACCGGCACGGTCGCGCCCGCCTCGGCACGCACGGAGATCCCGCGTGAGCCATCGGCGTTCATCACGACCGCGGTCCACTGCCCGTCCTGGACGGGCCAGCTGAGCGTCTGTGTGCCGGTGCCGGAAGCCTGGACGAGCCAGATCCCGGCGTCACCCGGCGGCATGGCCGGCGCCCCACCGGGGTTGATGGTCTGGTTCGCGCTTCCGTCGAAGCCGTTCAGCGTCGCGTATTCAGTGGCCGCGAGATACTGCGAGACCGCGTCCGTGCGGCCGATACCCACGAACACCGGACGGCCGTCGGTACCCGTCGCCCGGATCCGGACGTCGCCGACCACCTTGGCGAAGTTCGGCGCGTCGGAGGCACCCCGGACCTGTAACGGATCGCTCGCGACGGCGTACCCGCCGGAAGTGATCGAGGTCGAGCCGGACAGGTAGCCGTCGGCGTCGCGCTGGGTCCGGTCGGCCCAGAGCGTGGCACCGCCGCCGGTCAGCAGGCCCATCGAGAAGAGCACGAGAACCGCGCCGATGACCACCGCGGTGATCCGTCCGGCGGTCCAGCCGAGCGGCCGCGGTGCGATCGGCTGCTCGTGCGGCAGCTCGGGACCGGCTTCGGTGGCACCCATGTCGAGGCGGAACGGCGGGTACTCGTCGGTCATCAGCGACGCGTAGGCAGCGACCCGCAGCACCCAGCGGTCCATCCCGAGCACGAATTCGAAGATCGGCTTCGGGTACTTCCCGGTGAACAGCAGCACGATCCCGGCCACCAGCACCAGGATCCCGACGAGACCGCCCGCCGCCCAGTCGAAGTTGTTGTCCGAGCTCGCACGCCCGGCGAACCAGGTACCGCCGCCGGCGAACAGGCCGACGACGATGTAGTGCGGGATCGCCAGCAGCCACCACTTCACGAGGACGAGGCCGCGGGAGAGGTGTTCGGGGTAGGCGATGTCCAGCCGTGCCGGGTAGTCCGGGACGTCGGCGAGGGTGAACGGCGGGTACCGGTCGGTGCCCAGTGCAGCGTAGGAGTAATAGTGCACGCGCCAGCTCCAGCGCAGCACGCCCACCGTGAACTCGAAGAGCGCCCGCGGGTAGCGGCCGGTCGCCAAGATGGCGAAGAACGCGAAGATCGTGACGAACACGTAGGCGATCCACAGGAACGCCAGCAGGACGTAGTGCGGGAAGGCGAGCAGCCATTTGACCAGCCACAGCCCTCTGGACAGCGGTTCGTCGAGCCGGGCCTCGACCCGGACCGGATAAGTGCGGGGTGTCGTCATGACGTACCTCCGGAAACTTCGGCCGCGACCAGGTTCATGCCGATCTCGTGGCCCCAGGCGCGGATGGTGGGCCAGTCGCGGTAGTCGCCGTCCTTGACCCGCAGCGCCGCCACGACGGCGCGTTCCGGGAAGTGCAGCGTGTGGCGGTCGATCTTCCCGCCGAACAGGCGATGGCTTCGCGCCGCGACCTTGAGGACGAGGTCGTCGATCGCCACCGGGTCTTCGGCGGGCTTGCCCTGCTCGCCGACCGGGCCGCTGGAGAACAACCAGACCGGAACCTTGCGCAGATCGTCCACAAAGGACTCTGCGAGCTTGCGCGCCGGCTCGAGCCAGTGTCCCATGTAGACGGCGCTACCCAGGATCACGGCGTCGAAGCCGTCGACGTCGCGCACCAGGCCCGCGTCCCGGACCTCGACCTTGGACCACACCCCGGCTTCGATCAGCGCGGCGCTGATCGCGGTGGCGATGCTTTCGGCGATCTCCCTGGTGGCGCCGTGCCGGGTGGCCACCGCGACGAGGACTCTCATACGTCCAGCGTCGCGCGGCCGTGGTCCCCTGGCTTAGGGGACAACGACCTCGCCTGCCCCGCCGAAAGTCACCACGGTGTCCTCGCGGAGCTCCACGCCGACGACGCCGTAGGCCGTCCTCGCGAGCGCCGTCACCACCCTGCGCTCTGCATCATCGGTGTAGGTACCGCGAACCGTCACGATTCCGCCGGTGACCATGACCGTCCAGCGGTCCCGATGCCCCGAATAGTCGGCCAGCAGCGCGTTCACCCGCGAAGCGATCGAGTCGTCCTGCCCCACCAGCGGGGTCAGCATGTCGCGCCGGCTCACGATGCCGACCAGCGTGCCCTCGTCGACCACGGGAATGCTGCGCAGCCGGTCGCCGAGCATGCGCCGGGCGATCTCGACGACCTCGGTGTCCAGCGTGACCACCTCGGCCGGCGCGGTCATCACCGAACGCACCAGCACCCCGGCATCGGGACCGCCGCCGGTGATCCCGCTGCGCAGCGCGTCCGACTCGGTGAAGATGCCGAGCACCCGGTCATCCGGGTCGACGACCGGCAGCGCGGCCACGCAGTGCTCGGTCAGCAGGACGATCGCCTCCCGGACCGGTGTCCCCGGCCCGACCCGGACGACCGGCCTGGTCATGACATCCCTTGCGCGCATCTGATTTACCC
>Ga0307507_10004457_pt1 | contig 24823 bp, 13 predicted proteins | sample 7_EM_MG_FD_207223 | JGI IMG/M metagenome (GOLD analysis project Ga0307507, IMG submission 207223) | Populus trichocarpa ectomycorrhiza microbial communities from riparian zone in the Pacific Northwest, United States - 7_EM | ecosystem: Host-associated > Plants > Roots > Unclassified | place...
GTTTCTGCCGACTCCTATAGAAGAGATCAATCTCTATAAGTAGGAAGTCATGCGGCGAAGTTTGAACGGTTGGATAAGAAGTTATGGCGCTTCAAAGTTAAGCCGACCGACATATGTAGTCTGATATGTAAAAGACGCAAGCATATGATTACCCGGCATGAGAAATGTTGATCACAGCATGACCGGAAGGAACGACTGGTATGATAGCGAGCCTGGCTACATATACAGACTAAATTCATATGACCTAAAGATCGAAAGCAAGTAATTGGATGCAATTAACTTAGCTATGATTAAAGTCGAAGTGGTGTGCGAGTTGTCAGGGTCAAACGATGTTCGCACATTCATGAGAGTTCGCTCAAAGTACGAGAGGTACTTAAGAACTATGGGTGTAAGAAGTACCCCGGGAAAGGGTATAAGTAGCGGGCAAGAGCCCGAGTAGTTAGAAGATCATCAAGCACCGGAGAAGAGATCTTATCAATATAATAAGTTTGACAATTATTATTTCCTCATTATCTTTACACTGCGCGAGTAACTTAGTTACACCTTGTTACGAGCCTTCCTAGACAAGATTCTCCATCTAAGAACAGTCCAGCACGAGGCCTAGTCCGGTATCATAAGTTACCTTACCGGCTACCCCTAACACATAAGTAGCCCAGCAGCTTTCACCAAACTGGCCGGAGTGAAATGTTGGCATGATATAGTGAGGCCACAGTGCCGTTCCCTGACGGCGCCGTATACGCAATGGTCCTGACTTTAGACCAACCTCAATTCGTACCTCATCACACCAGATGATATTCCTCCAGTCTCCTTCTGCCCACTCTTTCTTCTTTAGGCACCATTGCCTCCGCTTTCTCATAGCATCCTTGCTCAGCCAAAACTTCTTCACCCGGAAAACTGCAAACTTTTGGTCTTTTAAAGCTCTCTTCACCACATTTTCTCCAGAGTCTAAAGTCGCCTCTTGTGCAAGATCTTGAATTGTAGCTGTAGGGTCTTTTAGAACAGCACGTCCTAATCGTCTGAGAGCACGGTCATCTATTTTGCGTATGCGGCCTGGTTTGGGGAGGTCATGGTAGGTACCGTGCTTGAGGAAGCGGTTGACGATATTTCGGATTGTACTCTTTTTTTCTCCAGTTTCACGGACAATCTCTTCCCAAGACTTCTGCTGTAACCGTCAACTAATAATATGAAACCTCTTGTCTGGATTGAGGTACTTTTTAGGAATGCATGACAGGGGCATGGTAAGTTATGAGTTGTGGTGCTGTTGAGGTCTCAGTCATTCTGGTGAAGATTTGGGTGGGGGTGCCAAGACCTTCCACCCGGTGGTTGTATAAATGATATAATGCATACTCGCGGCGAGGATAAGTCCTGAGATAACGGACGCAACCACAATCTTCCGCAAAATTCGCCCATTAAGACAACCACAATGACTATCACAATCGCAACCACAATTATAATGTTAATTAATACTAAGGGCTCTATATTAGAGTCCCTTCCTCTCTTTAGGGGCCTGGAATTTTGTAATGCGACCTTTCATTTTAACTATGGCATCAACTTGAGTCGTTGTGGCATTGAGAGAGCTGGGTGCAATGGGGAATTGTGGTTGCGCCCGTTGTCTCAGGACTTATTCTCGGCGCGAGTATCGTAAAAGAAAGTATAGTACTCGGGTGTGTCCTTAATAAACGGAAATATTGGTATCCCTACCATGCAACGTTGGTGAGCAGTAGACAGTAAAAATTGGAAAAGCCCCCTGGGGATCAGCAGTCCAAGAACCTGTGGTATGTTGAAAAGAAAAGAGTATGTACTACTTGTACTTGTAGCATTGGAGTAGAATCTGGAGAAGGAAATTTAAGATGATAAATTTATCCCAGAAATACCAGTGACAGAACCTTTCAGCTATTAAACAAACTATATCCACCTTTTTTTTTCCTTGCTTGGAATCCCCTTAATTCACTGTGTATCGGTTTCCTGTCTCCTGCTTGGTACCTGTGTTAACCCAGTTCAACATACCTTATTTAAGGTGTCCATCCCTAAGAATTACATGGTTGAGTTTTCCAGACAACTTTATCTCCCGATCCCTCCAAACCCTATTTTGCCACCCTTAGTTTCCAAATATTAAGGACACACCCGAGTATATTGATTGATAGCAAAACTATGATACATTTTGAGAATTTGAGACTCTGCGATGACTTCTATAGGTCATGGCTACCTTCTCTTTGAAGGCAGCAATAGTACTATTTCCTTACTCTTTATGCTTGCATTAAGTTTAAGATCACCAGATTAGTCATCTTTGGATGTTGCATTTAAACGCCAAGACTGTGAATCTACACCAAAATCTTGAGCATTTCAAACGAAGATGCCATTTCTTCTACTTGCTTTTACAAAGTTAAAAAATGGTACTTTTATTCTCCTTCATATTCTCTATATTTCTACGGTTTTTCTACCTATTCTGGACTATTGTGTGGTAAGTTATGTGGCATTGAAAACACCCTTTAATGAGGTAGACACTTATCCGTTGTTGCGCTATATGCTTGTGAAAACATTAAGGCATGAATGGATATTTAGGACTATTACTATTGATGTAGAAATTTTCTCTTATCTATCATAGTAGCGATTAGTTAGCGGCCTCGGGGGAGTGTGAGGTTTGGTACGGCTAGTTTGATGTGGATCAGGCACTCGACCGGACCTTAAAGCCATCTAAACTACGACACACCCCATCGGTAGAGATGGGGTCACAGACCCTCAGTAGCCAGAGTATCTCTTCAATAGTGTTGAAGATGGTGTCAATGGTCTGACTGAGGCTTTTCTGGAGTGAGGGTGGCACGAGGCGTTGCGAGTAATTTTATTGGTTGAAGTCTAATCATATACTCCAATTTTCCAAAGCCGAACCAGTATATTAAAGATAGATAAGAGAGGAAGGAAACAAAGTACATCACAAATCCGGAATAAATAACACCCAAAGAAATCCAAGGAAAAGAACCATAACTATCTTCTCACTCCGCGCTCAAGCTGTTCCACTGCGGGAGGCTTTTGGGAAGGTAGCCGCTGCCCTTGCCGTGGGAGATGGTTACCGCCAAAGTATCCCAAGATGGCAATGCGGGCGCCTTGGGGTCATGTGGGGGTGGCGGGTGGGTAAAGAACGCGAGATGTAGGAAGTGGGTCGTAGGAAGCGGGTTGTAGGAAGCGTGGTGATCAGATGGTCGAGAAGCTGGAAGCTGGAGTATGTATTGGGGGTCTGAGGATTCGGGGTCTCAGAGCTATGACCCCGCCCTGGCCCAGCAACCGGGAATACCTTTATCCGCCAGGAACCGGGACACGGTTGCTACCCCTGCGTGAGCTCCGATGCGCTTTGCCCAATTGGCAATGGTTTGTTCCAACCCTCCATGTAGTTTGCCTATTTCTTCACACGTCTGTTGGCTAGGTTTAGTGGGGTAGTGGTACAATAACAGTGGAGGATAGTCAAAAAAAAGCAGTGAAAGCTGCTGACACCAACTATCAGTCACATTACCTTATTGTTCAGTATTTGTTTTTTAAAAAAAACCAAAAGTTGAGAAAATTTGCCCTGCAGTTCCACCATCCAGATGATTGATTCCACTTCGGTCGATTTTTTCCATAGTCCATTTCGATATTTCTTTATTAAATTTTGAAATATTCGCCAGAAGAGTGACTGTCCACACCCTCCTTTTCCCTATTTATGATGTTCCACAGTGTCTCTTCTATTTAAGGGGGTTTATTGGTAAAATCATTTCAGAAAATGAAACAAAAGCAAGAAGGATGGAGGTTTTATAATAATATTATTATTATGAAAGAAATTTTTCCAACTTTTACACATTGCACTAGCGTGGATATTTCCAACAAATAGGGACATCGCTTGCCTATTGCCAAAGACTCGCGGTCGTGGGCAAGAAGAGTTCCACAGTCTAGCAATCCACTTTACCCCTTCACGAACACCTCCGGACCTATCTTGAGCTTTTCAGTACAATTAGTTCAACAACCGTAGAAGTCTCCTTGGGTTTTCTAGATTCCCAGGGAGTTAACGGTGATGCAGTTATCTTGTGGTATGTCAAGTTAGGGTATAATGATGAGATCGTAACTAGGTTTGGTACCCTGGGGGGACTGGCTTCTAGGGATGTGTGATGGCGGACCCACTGAAGTTGGTTGACCACCACGGGCTATATTAAATTGTTTTCGTTTAGTTTCTCTTCTGTGTATTACATCGAACAACAAACGCTCTCTTTGTTTTCTTATCGCCTGATTTCATCCTTTATCGAGGTTTCCCTTACCGCATAACCTCCTGCCTCTCTCCCTTATTGGTTCACCTTAGACTCCCCCTCGACCAATTCATCTCTCCATCTAACACAGGTACCCATTCTTAATCTCCAACGCGCTCTCACTCCTGACTTCAAGCAGACACCATTTCGCCAATTGTCTTCAATATACTACGCGATCAACAGAGATAAGGACATTTCATATTCCGCGAATTTTCTTAGCCGCATGAGGTCTTTTGACGACTGCAATAGCCAGATATCCACTAAAGTCCGCTTGAGAGCAAATAAGCGCAGTAGTTACCGCATTTACTCCGATAAACCTCTCCTTTTCGATACTCTACACCGTGTATCCAACCCGCAATTGATCATATCATAGCTTGTTCAGTAGAGGTGGAAGGTTGTGGTATCAACCAGAAAGGCAGCATGGGTAATACCCCTCTTGCGTGGGCTGCTATGAATGGGCATGAGGAAGTGGTGAAGCTACTACTTGGGCGGGATGCCATCGACCCCAACAAGCCGGATGAGGAAGGCCAAACACCATTAATGTTAGCTGCTTGGAATAGGCATGAGGGAGTAGTAAAAATACTACTCGGACGAGACAGCATCAACCCCGACAAACCTGATGACGATGGCAAAAAGCCACTCTATCTTGCTGCTAGAAATAGCCAAGAGGGGGTAGTGGAAATGCTGCTTGGACGGGACGACGTTGACCCAAACACACCCGATAACCACGGTCAATCGCCACTCTATGTTTCTGCTAGATATGGCCACGAGGGGGTGGTGGAAATGCTACTTGGACGGGACGACACTGACCCCAATGCACCAGATTACCACGGTCAAACGCCACTCTGTTGTGCTGCTATAAATGGCTACGAGGGGGTGGTGGAAATGCTACTTGGACGGGACGACGTTGACCCCAACACACCCGATGAGGACGGTCAAACACCACTCTATTTTGCTGCTGGAAATGGCCACGAGGGCGTCGTGGAAATGCTACTTGCACAGGATGACATCGACCCCGACACACAGGATAACCATGGCCAAACGCCACTCTGTTGTGCTGCTAGAAATGGCCACGAGGGGGTGGTGGAAATGCTGCTTCGACAGGACGACATTGACCCCGACACACCAGATGACTACGGCCAAACTCCACTCTATTGTGCTGCTAGTAATGGCCACGAGGGTGTGGTGGAAATGCTGCTTGGACGGGACGACGTTAACCCCAACGCACCTGATGACGACGGTCAAACACCACTCCATTCTGCCGCTAGAGATGGCCACGAGGGGGTGGTGGAAATGCTACTTGGACAGGACGAAATTGAACCCGACACACCGGATGGCCACGGCCAAACACCACTCTGCTGTGCTGCTATATATGGGCACGAGGGAGCTGTGAATTTGCTACTCGGACGGAACGACGTCGACCCTAACAAGCCAGATAATCAGGGCCAAACAGCACTCTTGCTAGCTATTGAAGCTGGGTATGAAGAAGTGGCGCAAATTCTACTTGGAAGAGAGGGCATTGACCCCAACAAGGCAGATAAGAAAGGCCAAACAGCACTCTTGCGAGCTGCCGGCTATGGGAACGAAGAACTAGTAAACATGCTACTCGAACGAGGCGATATCACTCCTGACATATCAGATATGGACGGCCAAACTCCACTATACAGGGCTGCCTTGCATGGATACGAGGATGTGGTGAGAATATTACTGAGATGGGACGAGGTCAACCCCGACAATCCAAATAAGTGCCGCCAAACAGCACTCTCTCTTGCTGTTAGAAATGGGGGCACCCACACTATAGCTCTACTACAGCCTCCAACGGCTGCTACTCACTGCCCGGATTAAGCTCGATGAGGCATTCGCCCTCGCTACCGCCTTCAAATTCCCTACCACGAACCTAAACACCGTTTTCTCAAGGACCAGAGAACTTCCATAAATATGTTTGTTCCTACCACTTCCCCTCCCCATTCAACCCCCCATCTTCACCTGATCTAAAGCCACTACCTTGTGGCAACTACAGTCCTTTCATTCCCGAGGCTTTTCTGGAGGGAGGGTGGCACGAGGAAGTGCAAGTAATTTCATTGGATGAAGTCCAATCATATACTGTAGTTTCCCTATTTCTTCACACTTCTGTTGGTCAGTTTTGGTGGGGTAGTAATATAATAGTGGAGGATAGTAAAAGAAAAAGTGAAATTTGCTGAAATCAACTATCAGTCACATTACCTTGTAATTGAGTTTGCCTTTGGCTTTTTTAAAATATATATATATATATATATATCATTAAACAAAACATAAAATCTTTTCCCCTACTGTGATACAATACAGAAGATTGCTTCAATGCTTGGTGTATTTTTTCATGGACTTTTCAAATATTTCTTCATTTCAAAATATTTGCAGGCAGTTTGATTTTGCATGCGCTTCTTTCGTCTATTCACGATGTTTCACAGTGTCCCTTCTATTTGGAGGTTTAGTAGTAAAATCATTTGAGAAAATAAAAGAAAAACAACAAGGATCGAAGTTTGTTAATAACAATTATGCAAAGAAAAATTTCCAACATTTACCCATTGCACTTGTGTAGATATGATATTACTAACAAATAAGGACATTACTTGCCTATTCTCAAAGACCTGATATAGTGGGAATGGAAAGTTCCAGAGACTGGCTAATCCACTTTGTCCATTCACAGGCACCGCAGGACTCATCCTCAGCCTTTCTGTACGGCTAACCCGACAATTACGGAAGCGTCCTTAGATCAATGAATTCGCAGCAGGTTAACGGTGATGGAGGAATCCCATTGTGGTGTGCCAGGTTAGGGTACACTGATGAGATGGTGGCCAGGTTTTGTGCCCCGGCGGGGCTGGCTTCCCACAATGTGGGATGGTCGGTCAAACATAATAGGGCGACCACAACGAACTGTATTTATTCTAGTTTCGCTTCTCTTCTCTGTACTTACATCGAACAACAAGGACACTCTTTCTTTTCTTATCCCCTTTTTTTTCCCCTCCAGTTTCGGTTTCTCTCTCCGGGAGAATTTCTGCCTGCGCCTTATCAATTCACCATCAAACAGTCTCCCAACCTGTCCCTTTCCTAATCTCGAACGAGCACCCTTTCTCCATCTCTAATCCTCCACCTCTCAACCCCCAGCACTAACCATTTCTTGAATTCTCTTCTCTACATCGCAGAATCCACAAAGCGAGACATTGATATTCCGCAAAATTGCTAGCGCTGAGGTTGCTCGACCACTGTGATAACAGTGTATCCATTTTGATCGTCTTGAAAGCACAGAAGCCGAGTGTTTACAGCATTTATTTCGATCAGCTTCCCCTGTTCGGTAGTCTACACTGCGTCTATCTTTGAGATTGATTAGATTATAGCCTGCTTGGTAGAGGTGGAAGGTTCTGATATTAACCGAAAGACGACATGGGGAATACACCTCTTGGGTGGGCTGCTAAGAATGGACACGGGGAGGTGGTGGAACTACTACTCGGCCGGGACGACATCGACACCAACAAGCCAGATGAGGGTGGCCACACACCACTCTTGCTAGCTGCCTACAATGGACACGAAGAAGTGGTGCGACTACTACTTGCCCACGATGACATCGACCCCAATAAGCCAGATGAGGATGGGGAAACACCCCTCTTGGTAGCTATTGATGGTGGGCACGACGCAGTGGTGGAAATGCTACTCAAACAAGACGGCACCGATCCCAATAAACCAGGTGGGGATGGAGAAACACCTCTCGTGTGGGGCGTTGGCAATGGTAAAGAAGCAGTGGTGAAAATGCTACTTGGACGAGAAGACATCAACCCCAACAAACCAGGTACTGACGGCCGGACCCCAGTCTTGCTGGCCGCTGGGTATGGCAAGGTGGAAATTTTGAAAATGTTACTCGGGCGAGACGATGTCAACCCCAACATACGAGATAATGACGGTCAAACGCCATTTTTGCTTGCCGCTATGCATGGGTACGAGGAGGTGGCGACAATCCTACTTGGACGGGGCGATGTCAACCCTGACATACCAGATAGGTTCGGGCAAAGAGCACTCACGTGGGCTGTTTTCAATGGCCACGAGTGGCTAGTGGAAAAACTACTTGGACGGAACGATGTCGACCCTAGCAATCTAGATCACAATGACCGAACACTACTCTGGTGGGCCGCCTGGAATGGGAAAGCAGGAGTGGTCAAAATACTCCTTGGGCGGGACGATATCAATCCCAACGCGCAAGATGAGGACGGTCAAACGCCACTCTGGTGTGCTGCTGAAAATGGGCACGGGGAAGTGGTGGAATTACTACTCGAGCAGGACAACGTCAACCCCAACATACCAGATAAGGACGGTCAAACGCCACTCTGTTGTGCTGCTGAAAATGGGCACGGGCAAGTAGTAGAATTACTACTCGAGCGAGACGACGTCGACCCCAACAAGCGAGACAATAAGGGCCAAACCGCACTCTCCTGTGCCGTTAGAAATGGCCACACACATGTTATAGCTCTACTGGAGCTTCAGACAGCTGACACCGACAGCATAGACTAAACCCGAAGAGATTTCGCCCTCATTACCGCCTTTGAATACCTTACCAGCAATCTATCCACCATTTTCGCAAGGATCGGATGACTTCCATAAACGCATTTGTCGCTACCATTTCATCTGCCCTCACCCCCTTCTTCTGCATCTTAAATTACTACCTCGCAGTAATTACTATCTTACCTTCCCTCCCGAAGTATGCCTGTGATAGTAACCAGTTTGATTCTTGACCTTTTTTTCTTCTATCTCTATCTGGTGGGATCAAATCTACACAACAGCAATACAAACATCTGTCATCTGCACGCCCAGCCTTCTATCCAGATTTTTCTGTTAGTCAAGTCAGCATTCTTGAGCTTCTGTTTAAAACCTGGAGTCTAACGTTTGGAGGGCTATTTCTACTGCATTGACATATGCTAGCGTGGTTTGGAATTTTCACTACTCATTCTTGTTTGTTGGATGTAAATCCTCTTTTAGCATTCACTGTTCCGTTTTTCTTTCTAAAATGCTTCTTTTTCTCCTGCCCTCCTCTCTTAAGTGTAAATTCGAGGGATGCTTAGATATGGAGAAAAAATATATAAAGTACAAGCATTTCTGATACGCGGGAAAAGCAACGTAGAAGCTAGTCGTTGACTAAAGTATGATGGCAATTGATTTCCACTGCTTGTATAGTCACAGTTTAACGACGTTAATGCATATTTGCTAATGTCCTCCTAGCATGGGATTAAAGGCAAGGTTGCTCGGGCGCTCCGGAGGAGGGATGAGGGGGCTCTACAACCTCGTTTGGACACCTTTAGGACTGGACTAACAGTAAGGGCAGGTGCGCAAGTAGAACACAAATAGCTCTTCCTGAACCTTCAATGGCTCACCGCGCCTGTCTCTCTAGCCACCCTTATGTCCACAATCCTCCGCACACACCCATGATAACAAAGGAAAGACATTTTAGTGAAATATTCTCTGTAAGCCACTAAAGCACTAGAACAATCCATCGCACTCCCGGACCACCCGTTATGCTCCCGTAACTTCCAGAACCAACCACAACCCCTAAAAAAATTCTCGATCTACCTACCGTGGGAACCCGAATAGTTGAACCCCGCGCTAGGACCAGGGCTGGCTTTACCGGTAAGGTTTGGCACATTTGTGTCTTTTTTGCCTTAAGCTTGAGGTCCAGGGGGTCAGTTTTCGCAGTAGTTTAGCCCCGATCTAAGGTAGAGAGGATTTTGGACGTCTTAGCACGAGGTTCGACTATTTTTGTTCTAATAGAACCAGCATATAGTACCTAGGTGAATACAGGGAGCCAGCATTGTGGGTAGATCAGGCGTTATACCTGAATCTAATATCGTATTGTGATAAAGGGACAGTGAGGAGATGGCGGGGGATGACGGAAGAGAGCAGGGGACAGCAGTTGACGGTGGGGGACGGCACGAATGATGCCATATTGATTGGTTTGAGGTGGATAATATCAACTTCAGCTAGTACCAGAGGTCCAAGTGGTAGGACTATAGTCCCCTACAGTCCTAACCTTGCTGGGAGTAGTCCGTCCTAGCACCCCTAAAAAGATGGACTATGAACGGTAGTCAGTCCCGTCCTACCCCGAAGACGGACGGACTGGACGGCTGGGAACACTGCCTGCTGATATGATAATCGAGGTGTAGGAATCCCGAAATCAACCCTGGGATCGAGCGCCTTAAATGCTAACTTCCGCCACACTTCTATCCCTTCATGAGGGTACGAATTTGTAGCCGTGCCGCTTAAGAAGAATTTTAACAAGCGTGATTCTAGGATAATGGAGAACTGCACTCTGTATGACCCGTTGAAAGGGCCGAATTTAAAAAGCCCAACATTTGTCGGGGGTCTGATGAGCCTTGGAATGTTAGCAGTAACCTCTAGCAACACAATTGATAACTTCTACCAATGCGGAGATGTGAAACTCTCTCATAGTGTTAAAAGTAGAGCCATTGATCGGACTAAAAGCTTTTATAGAACGGCGTGGGGTGACACAAGGTGGTGCAAGTAATGTTTGCCTGAAGAAAGTGTAGCCTTCCATCCATTTCCTTCCCTCATCAACGGCATACCACGGCGTTTCTTCTATTTAGGGGTTTAGTACTAAGATCGCTTAAGAGAAGAAAATAAAGACAAGAGGGATAGAGGTTTTATATGAAAGGAAATATTTCCGGATTGTACGCATTCCACCAGTGGCCACTCACGCGGGTCGGTGTGAATATTTGGAACAAAATTTAATAGGGAAATTGCTTGTCTATTGAGAAAGTCTTGTCGTAGTGATCAAAGGGGATTCCAAAGACTAACTAATCCGCTTTATACCTTCGAAACCACTTCCGGGCTTATATCGAGTTCTTCTGTATGTACTGTACAGCACCTCACAATTGCAGGTGAATGCTTAAATTTAATGAATGAATTAGGCCCTGTTTGGTTGCACTGGGCCCATTTCGTTTTTACATACAAACGACCGTTTCTCTTCCATTCCAAAACGGGAGGACAGAATGGCTGTTTGGCAATGGTAAAAGTAATTAACCTTCCATTTCAAATACAGCCCTAACACAACGGTTGCTATGTAGAAACATCACAATTTCATCTAAATATCTATAATAATATTATTATTATCAATGTAATAATTATTATCCTGCAGAATAACTCTTTTACGATATGATATTATAATATTTTCAATAAAGCATCTTTAATTCTAATTCTTATTTCCAACAATTTGATGAGTACTCAAGCTGATAATAATCGCAATTCGAGAAGGATTGGAAGCATTAGTAAAATTTCTTTAAGAGGCTCTAACGTGAAAATTTTTCCTGTGTTTTTCATGTGCTTACAACTAGCGAATGGTGCCAAACTGGCAACCCTTTCTACAGGCCCTTCCATTTCACACTGAAACGGTCCAAAATGGACCCAGCGCAACCAAACAGGGCCTTGGTTGTAGGTTAACGGCGACGGAGTAATTCTATTGTGGTGGGTCAGGCTAGAGCGTACTGATCAGATAAGGTCCGGGTTTTGTGCCCTTGTTAAGAATTGGTCCTCTGGATAGAGGTATCATAAGAGAAGTGCTTAGGCTTCCTATGATACTCACTATTGTGTATGCGAGGTTGTACGTGGAAGTGTGTATTCCTCATCATGGGTTGCGTGACTGCGATAGGTTATTTATATACCGTTCTTATTCCGCTTAGCTAGACACAGAACTTAATCAAAAATCTTCCGCTGTACAACCAAAGCGTCCAATTCGTAACAGCCCTGGGGGGCTGGCTTCCGGTGATGTGTGATGGTCGACCGAGAAAAAAATAGTGCAACCACCACAAGCTCCATTTATTACAGTTTAGTTCTCTTCTCTACACTTATATCGAACGTGGCCACTCTTTCATTTCCCGCGCCTTCTTTTTCCCCTCAATCGCGATTTCCCTCACTAGGTAACCTTCTTCTATGATAGTATCATACCTTATCCATTCACCATCAGAATCTGATCATCTCCCCCAATATTCAACACTCACCAATTCTAACCCTAACCCTTCCCTACCTCCAGAACACACCCTTTTTCTACTTTTCTTTTCTATATTACGGAGTCCAGACAGAGAGGGACGTTTCAGATTCCGCGAACCTGATCGCGGTGAAAGTGCCTGACCACTAAAATAATCGTATATCCACCAAATTCCTCTTGAAAGCACAGACATCGGGTATTTGCTATATTAATTTCTGTAAGTTTCCCCTGTCCAATAGTCTACACCGCGCATCCGTCTTGGGATTAATCAGATTGTAGCGGTTAAGTAGAGGTAAAGAGTTGTGATATCAACCAAAAATACAGCATGGGGAATACACCTCTAGGTTGGGCTGCCGAGAATGGGCACGAGGAAGTGGTGAAACTGTTACTCGGCCGGGAGGACATTGACCCCGACAAGCCAGATGAGCACGGTCGAACACCGCTCTTAAGAGCTGCTCGTAATGGGCACGAGGGAGTTGTGAAAATTCTACTCGGGCGAGAGGACACCGACCCCGATAAATCGGATGAGTACGACCAAACACCGCTCTCTGTAGCTGTGTACAATGGGCATGAGGGAGTGGGAAGAATGCTGTTTGGACGAGATGACGTCAACCCGAACGAACCAAGTCTGGACGACCAAACACCACTTGTGAAAGTTGCTTACAGTGGACATAAGGGAGTGATCAGAATACTACTTGGACGGGACGACGTCGACCCCAACCAACCAGATGATGGAGGCGAAACACTTCTCTCGTTGGGTGTTTTAGCTAGGCACAAGTGGCTGGTGAAAATGCTACTTGAGCGGGACGACACCGACCCCAACTGCTTGGATGAGGACGGTGATTTCCCGCTCTGGGTTGCTGCATGCGTTGGGGATGCGGCAATGGTTAAAATGTTGCTTAGACGGGACGACGTCAACCCCAACAAATTAGATGAGTACGGCGAATCGCCACTCAGTTGTGCTGCTGAAAATGGGCACGAAAGGGTGGTGGGAATACTTCTCGAGCAGGACAACGTCAACCCTGACAAGCCTAATATGCACGGCGCAACAGCTCTCTGGTTGGCCGCTGCGAACGGACATGACGGAGTGGTGAAAATGCTACTCGGACGAGACGATGTCAACCCTGACACACCCAACGAGGATGGCCAAACACCACTCTGTCGCGCCGCTTCGAGTGGGTATGAGACCGTGGTGAGATTACTACTCAGAACAGGCAACGTCAGCCCCGACAAGCCAGACAAGTTTAGCCAAACAGCACTCTCGTATGCCACTAGAAATGGCCACACGCGAGTGATAGACTGATAGCTCTACTGAAGCTTCCGATAGCTGCCATCTGGGGCACAAAATAAGCCTAAGGAGATGTCGCCCTTGTCACCGCCCTCGAATACCCTACTAGCAACCTATATGCCATTTTCTCAAGGACCCGAACACTTCCATCAACGTGTTTTTCGATAGCGCCCCCTCTCCCCTTTTACCTCCGCCCGATCTTTTCCTGTATCTTAAACACTGCTTTGCGGTAATTTCTGTCTTACATTTCTTCCCGGAGTCTGCCTGCAGCAGACCCGAAACTTGATTCTTAACTGCGTATTATTTCCTTCCACCAAGTAAAAAAAAAAAACAATCGCAATGCACAGATCTATCACATCCCGCCTGGCCCTCTACCCATATTTTCTTATGGAGCCAAGTCAGCATCTATTACATTCTGTCTAGAACCTAGAGCCTGTTGGTGAGCGACATTTCTACTGCATTGAACTAAGCCAGGGTCGCTTGGAATTTCCCTCATTTTATCTTCACTCCTCGTTGTTTCATGGGGGTACTATACAGTACCCCTCTATTCTCATTTATTGTATACTTATCTTTTCTACAATCCCTCTTTTCCCCCTCTCTTCCTCACAAGTGTAAATGTGAGGCTTACCTAGCTATGGAGAAAAAAATACAAAGACTTAGTGTAAGTATTTCTGGCGCCGGCGAGAAGCGACGTAGAAGCCACCAGTAACTGTTAACTAAGCTATGATAGTGATTGGTTTCCACTACTTGTATAGAGATTGGTTAACCAAAATCATGCCTATTTGCCATTGCCCTCCTGGTATGGGATTAAAGGTAAGGTTAGAAGGTTATGCGTTAGTTCTCGGTTTTGCCCATTGCGGAGGTTAATACATTATAGAATCCTTTATCGGAAAAATTGGCTCTTACTTTATAAACATTGTATAAAGTATGGATATTCGCTACGCTACTCGGTTCTTCACCCACTGTCCTATTCGCATATTTCCAAAAAAGACGTACGATTTTGGGGAGTAGTGCTTAGCCTACGCTAGTATACTTTCTCCAATGGGTCCGCACTCAACTTAGTCTCAGATATGTAACGAAAGTTGCTGAATAGAATTCAACACCGGATGTCGTAATCTCTGCTTGCTTTGATCGGAGCTACCTAGGTTGAATGCCCCAAAGTTTAGGGGGAGTAGACAGGAGAGTTTGAGGATTCGCTGGAGCTGGGACACCCCGCACGAAAGGCAGGAAGGCAGCTTGCACAACTTCGTCCGCGCTCCTCTGGAACTAGACCAATGGTAAAGAGTGGGTATAAGTCAAGTGCTATTGACCTACCTAGCCGGGTAGCCCTTCCGTGGATCACCACATCTATCTCTCTCCTTCCCATATCCACAATGCTCGGCACACACTTGCAGTATCACAGGAAAGACTACTTGGTAAAACCCTCTCTGTAAACCAGTAAACCGCAAGAATGCTCCATCACACCACGAAACGATTTATAATGGTCCCGTAACTTTCATACCCAGCCATGATCTCTAACGAAATTCTCGACATCACTACGACGGGGCTGCATACATATAGTCCAGAGGTATATAGCCAGTTTTGCCAGTATATTAGATATAGTGTCTGAATCTCCTATGAGTGATTGAAGGGGCCCCGGTACTGCTCAATATCGGCTTACCAGCGGGTTGGGATATCCCACCCTCCCCTAGTCACCATTTCCAACTACTTTTTTGTTTAAAAAAAGATTTACCTATGCTTAGGTCGGGCATTAGGAACATAGGTGGCGTCCCGAGCTAGGTAAGAAGACTTTGCCTTTGATAACGGAGTGCCCCGGTGGCAGAAAATTGTAGTATTAGAAGCGCTCGGGAGGTGCAGATATCAGGGAGCACACATATGGGGGAGCGTAGTAGCGTGGATGTGTGTAAGCGCATTAGGGCCTAAGATATGTGTAGGGTTATCATGTAGAAGTAGTCTCTTACCTGGTAGATATTAGATTGCAATCTCTAATAGAAAACATATCCCTCGACATCTCCGATGGTCTACATACCAAGGTCTCTTGGATAACGCTAGCTTTCCTATCCGCCCGCCATACCACGCGAACATAGCTTAAGTCAAATTTTGACCTCGGATTTTTCTCAAGTAGGGGGGCGGAAAAATCGCTCTAATGACGGATGTGTTAGGGCTAGGGAATCCTTACAGGTCTTATGCAATGCAGAGAGGGTAGGGGGGTAATGGATGGAGTGTGAGGTTTGACATGTCCACTGTGATTTGGATCGGGCCTTAAAGCTCTCTGAACTGCGAGACGCTCTAGGAGTGGTGATGGGTTGACAGAGGCTCAGTAGCCACAGTATCGCTTGCGTAGCGTTGTGTGTGGGGTCAATGATCGGACCGAAGGCTTTTAATACGGCGGGTCAAGTACTCGTAGGCATCTTAAGCGAGCAAGAGCCAAAGCAGAGAGCTTCCTTACGTAAATCGCCAGAAAGGGCATGGGAATCCACATTTCCTCTACCGTATTTTCTCGTGTTATACTGTGTTTTGCCAAGCCGGTGCCTGGAGTCTGAAATGGGCCCTCAAATTCCCCCAGCCAGCATAGTAACCAAGGTGTGGGTTATAGGAGTCTACGACAATGCTGCTGAGTGATCGTCTGCAAGGGTTGTCTGCCCAATCTTGGGCAAAACCCGGTCTTGGCAAAAAACCGTAAAACACGAGATAATACGGTAAGGTATTCCACCCGAACAAGCAGAGACTCCTTATCTAGCTATAGCCTTTAAACATCCTATTGCTACTACTAGTATGATACTCTCCCGGTATGCAAGAAAAAACTTAACCGAGTAGGAGCAAAAGCCCCCCTGAGTTTGATTACGTAAGCTCCCCAGTTGAGCGATGAGAACCTACATTTTTTTCTCAGTTCTGCCCTTCAACTATGATCACATGACTTCTGTCTACGATCTCCATTGGAATTAATTGGTTCATGTTTATTCAACTTGAAGTTACTGAGAGAGACCGGGTAATGCGAAGTATTCTACTATGAGCGATGGGCCACTCCTGGGGACGGAAGAGTCATGCATTCGCTAGGTAAGGAGAGTCATGAGAAATCATTTTTTACGATAGGTTCTTCAAAATATATCTTGAGAAATTGATATCAGACTCTTATCATGTGCTATAGACACCTTTCTAGCCTTGTTTTTAGTTAACCATCTCTTTTCCAAGGTAATACCCGACTGACCTGTCTGCACGAGTGGCCCATCGCTTGCACTATTGTGATGTGCTTACGGTTAAGTCCTAACTACAGGGTAACTACTGACAAAGGCAACCTCGAACACGGCCTATTCAAGAATCGCCAAAACACTGCAGAGACCCTCCCAAGACCACAGTGGATAGAAATAATGGACAGGAGTAATAGAGTATTGAAAGGGTATAGCTTTTGTAGTTGTATCATAGTTCGGGTGGAAAACTTGGAATGCTAATTCTCATGCCCCCACCCCCAACGGCTTACGCAAGCAAGTTCTGTGCTTTAGCTCTTGCTCGCTTAGGATTTTTTCCGCACCCGAGCTATGTTGGTGGGAGTTATGTCGGGAACGCAGATACGCAGGGGAAGTATACTTCAGTACCGATACTCGGTGCAAACTCGAATATCCAGACAAATGTTAATTCTTGTTCCTACATGCACTGTGTAGGTCTCTTCCCGACATTACACACGAACCGACATTGCCCCCGCCACGAGTTTAATCCACTTTATCCTTTCATACGGTAGACACCGCCGGACTCATCCTGAGCTTTTCTGTACGGCTCACTCGACAGTCACCAGAAGCGTGCTTAAGTCAACGAACTCGCAGTAAGTTAATAGTGATGGAGTAACCCTATTCTGGTGCAAGTAAATTATGTCGAGTTAGGATACTGCTTCAGAAGTGGTGTACTGTAGTGCTCAGAATACCGCAAAATTAGCACTCGAGTACTGCTCAGGATTGCCATGATAGAAACGAGAGTGGTCGCGTAGATTTGCTCCCGGCCACTAAAATTGGTTTTGATGGGGCACCGGAAAAATACCCTCGAAGCCGCGAACCGAATGCGCCACGCAGCCATGAATTTCGGCCACAACGAGCTGTGTTTATTCTAGGCACAACTCTTTCTTTCCTTATCGCCTTCTTTCCCCTCCCGTTCCAGTTTCTCTCGCCGGGAGAATTTCTGCCTGCGCCTTATCAATTCACCATCAAACAGTCTCCCAACCAGCCCCTTTCCCAATCTCGAACGACCACCCTTTCTCCATCTCTAATCCTCCACCTCTCAACCCCCAGCAACCCTTTCTTGAATTCTCTTCTCTACATCCCAGAATTTACAAAGCGGGGCGTTCAGATTCCGCAATATTGCTGACGCTAAGGTTGCTCAACGACCGCGATAACCACATATCCACTTAGATCATCTTAAAAGCACAGTGGCCGAGTGTTTACCGATTTTTTTTTCCACTCTTCAACAGTCTACACTGTGCATCTATCTTTTGGGATTGATTAGACTATAGCCTGCCTGGTGGAGGTGGAAGGTTGTGATATTACGGTAACCGAAAAGACGACATGGGTAAGACACCTCTTGGGTGGGCTGCTAAGTATGGGCACGAGGGAGTAGTAGAACTGCTACTCGGTCGGGACGACATCGACCTCAATAAGCCAGATGAAGACGGTTTAACACCTCTCTTGCTAGCTGCCTGCAATGGACACGAGGAAGTGGTGAGACTACTACTTGCCCACGACGACATCGACCCCAATAAGTCAGACGAGGACGGTTCAACACCCCTCTTGGCAGCTATTATTGTTGGGCACGAGGCAGTGGTGGAAATGCTACTCAGACAAGACGGCACCGATCCCAATAAGCCAGGTGGCGATGGAGAAACACCTCTCGGGTGGGGTGTTTGGAATGGTAACAAAGCAGTGGTGAAAATGCTACTTAGACGGGACGACATCAATCCCAACAAGCCAGGTATGAACGGCCGAACCCCACTCTCGCTGGCCGCTTGGCATGGCAAGGTGGGAATTTTGGAAATGTTACTCGAGCGAGACGATGTCAATCCCAACATACGAAGTAAATGACCGTCAAACGCCACTCTTTCTTGCAGCTATGCATGCGTGCGAGGAGGTGGTGAGAATCCTACTCAGACGGGGCGATGTCAACCCTGACATACCAGATAGGTTCGGGCAAAGAGCACTCTCGTGGGCTGCTTTCAATGGCCAGGAGTGGATAGTGGAAAAACTACTTGGACGGAACGATGTCGACCCTCGCAGCCTAGATGACAATGACCGAACACCACTCTGGTGGGCCGCCCGGACGGGAAAGCGGGAGTGGTCAAAATACTACTTGGGCGGGACGATATCAACCCCAACACGCAAGATAAGGACGGTCAAACGCCACTCTGGTGTGTTGCTGAAAATGGGCACGGAGGAGTGGTGGAATTACTACTCGAGCGGGACGACGTCAACTCCGACAAGCGAGGTAATCAGGGACAAACCGCACGCTCGTGTGCCTCTAGAAACGGCCACACGCGTGTTATAACTCTACCAGAGCTTCAGACAGCTGACACCGACAGCATAGACTACGCCCGAAGAGACATCGCCCTCATTCACCGCCTTCGAATACCCTACTCGCGGTCTATCCGCCATTTTCGCGGGGATCGGGTCGCTTCCGTAGGTGCTTTTGTCGCTGCTGCTTCGTCTCTCTTCACTCTCGTCTTATCTTCTCCCGCATCTTAAAACACTACCTTGCAGTAATTACTGTCTTACCTTCCCTTCCGAATTATGCCTACCATAGTAACCCAATTTGATTCTTGACTTTTTTCCTTCTTTCTCTACCTGGTGGAATCAAATCTACACAACAGCAATGCAAATATCTATCACACGCACACCCAGCCCCCTATCCAGATTTTTCTGCGAGAGTCAAGTCAGCATTATGAGCTTCTGTTCAAAACCTAGAGTCTAGTGTTAGTGGAGGGTAATTTCCACTACGTTAACATAAGCTAGTGTAGCTTGGAATTTCACCTCCTATTCTTGATTGTTGGATGTAAATCCTCTTTTTGCATTCACTGTTCCTATTTTCTTTATAACATCCTTCGTTTTCTCCTGTCCTCCCCTCCCAAGTGTAAATTTGACGGTTGTTTAGATATGGAGAAAAAATATATAAAGTACAAGCATTTCTGATACGTGGGAAAAGCGACGGAGGCTAGCCGTTAACTAACATGTGTTCGCAATTGATTTTTACTGGCTGTATAGATACAGTTCAATGACAATCATGCCAATTTGCCACTGTCTTCCTCACATGGGATTAAAAGTAAAGTTACTCGGACACTCCGTAGGAAAGATGGGTGGCAGCTTTTACAACCTCTTTGTCACTCCTCTATGACTAGACTAACGGTAAGGACAGGTGTATAAGTAAAACACAAATTGCTCTTCCGGACGCTTCTATACCGTGAAATCTCGAATAATTGTCCTATGTGCTATGTCGTCGAGAATTCCCTACCTCGGAAAAGGGGCGAAAATCGTAGCGAAAAAGGAGCTGCTCAGCCCCTCTGAGAGACATAAAAAAACAAAAAAAAACACCAGACCATACGAGAGGAGGCAACTCCAACGACATAGCACATACCGGGACAATTATTCGAGATTTTACGGTAGATGACCGCACCTGCCGTATCTCTCCCATACCCACCATCCTCCGCAAACACTCAGAATAACAAAGGAACGGCACGGCACGTTGGTATAATCCTCTCCGTAAAGCACTAAAGGACTAGAAAAATCTATCACCTTCTCGAACCATTTGGAATACCCCCATGACTTTTCAGAACCAACCACAGCCTCTAACGAAATGCTCAATCTACCTACCGTGAGAACTGGAATAGTTAAACCTCGCGCTAGGGCCTGGGGCTGCGTTTACCAGTAATGTTCGGCATATTGTTGTCCTTTTTATCTTCAGCTTGGGACTTATGCGGTCAGTTTTGTCAGTAGTTTCACCCCCCGATCCAAGAGAGGGGATTTTGGACGTCTTAGGACGAGGTTCGATTATTTTAGTTCGTATGGTATCTGGATAATATTATTGTATCTAGGTAAATACAGGAAGCCAGTTTTGAGGGGAAGATCAAGTGTTGTACCTGAATCTGATATCGTATTGTGATAAAAGGGCAGTGGGGAGACTGTGAGGCTTGGCGTGCCGACTTTGAAGTGCATCGGGCACCTCGAGCGGGGCTTATCCCCCTCTAGACTACGACAAGGCCTTGCAGTTGAGATAAAGGTCACAGAACCTCAGTAGCCACAGCATCGCTGCAATAGAGGGATTGCGCTGAAAGACCTAAGTGGTGTCAACATAAGTTAATGACAAAAGCTTGGGGATCTGATTCCTTGATCTTACCTGCTGTCGGGCTGCTAAATTGATAATCGAGATGTGGGAATCACGGGGTCGCACCTGAGATTGAACGCCCCAAATGCCAACCTCCGCCACACTTCTATGCCTTCATGAGGATCCAAATTTGTAGCCGTACCACTTAAGAAGAATTTTAACAATAGTTATTTTCCGATACTTGGAAATTTCACTCTGTATGACCTGCAACACTATTAATAACTTCCACCAAGGCGGGGATGCGAAACTCTCTCATAGTGTTAAAAGTAGAGCCAATGATCAGAGTGGAGGCTTGTATGCTCCGGTTCCATGATACAGAAAATTGCTTTTAGCATGGTCTATTTTTTTTTTCATAGACTTTTTAAATAATATTTCTTTATTTCAAACTATTTTGCTGGATGTTTGACTCTCCACCCGCTTCTCTTTCGCCTATTCATGCTCCGCAGCATCCTTATGGGTTTAGCAATAAAATTGTTTGAGAAACTAAAAATAAATAAAAACAAGAAGGGGGGAGGTTGAATATGAAGAGAGAAATTTCCAACATTTATGCATTGCACTAATGCCTGCTGGTATGCAGTACGTATTTGTACTAGTGCGGATATTTTCAACAAATAGTAACATTGCTTGCCTATTCCCGAAGGCTCTTGTAGAGGGGGGGATTCCGGAGACTGGCCAATCCACTTTATCCTTTCATAGGTACCTCCGGAATCATCCTGAGATTTTCTGTACGGCTCACTTGACAGTTTCCAGAGGCGTGCTTAAATCAACGAACCTGCAGCAAGTAAATGGTGATGGAGTAATCCTATTGTCGCATGCCAAGCTAGGGTATACTGGTGAGATGGTGGCCAGGTTGAGTGCCCTAGGGTGCTAGCCTCTAGCAATGTATCATAAGATGGTCGGCCAAACAAAATAGGGCGACCACCACAAACTGAATTATTCTGTATCATAATAATATTATTATTGTACTTATCGACGGGGGTCAAAATTACGCGACCGTGAGCCCGGTAGCCAGCGCTGCGACAAATGAATCCCTACTCAATTCCACATACTCGAGTAACTAATTCATGACTACCAGAACTCTCACCATGAGAGGATAAACACTGTGATATAGGTCAATGAGTGGTGTGCCAGGCATTAACTCCTATTGATTTTATTAGTTATTTTTTTATCAGTATTGTTGTTCTAATTTCATATGTTGTCTTGAGTTGAGGTATCGATACCGGTAGTATGATACATGCATGGCAACGCCAGCTACCGTCCTCACGGTCGCCTAATTTTGACGATACTCGAGTACAGTACTAGTACTCCTAGGCTTGACAGCCTTGGTTGTTTTTAGTCCGGGTAACCAGGCCCCTCCACTGATCGCAGGATTGGCACCTACCCCTAATTCACCTCTGTCTCCTCTCCATACCCCCTTATGGCTCAATAAACAACGACGAGTCTGGTAGGTACCAAGTTATGAATACAACAAGCCTTTGAATAGAAGTGTGGTAAAGGCAGACTAGTGATCCTGTGAGTCTCTGGGCCTGCTTGTAGGGAAGACAATACTCTTAGAAGAAATAAGTTACAAAGTGCGCCCGACTTTTGTCCTTCACCTGTTGTAATCATGAGAAATCACTCAGATTTCCTAATTTGTGTCGGTAGTGATGCGGATTGCCTACCCATTCGGGAAACGCGCCACCAGGGCTTTTCCACAGATAGACGCGTTTCTTGGCATTTTTTCGTATGGAGGAAAAATGACAGGCAGCACCCGAGTTTGGATTTAGGAAAGAAGGGGGATGCTCGGGAGGATGATGATCAGGGACTCTATATTCTTTTGGTGCTTTTAGCGGCAAGGCCTGGTGTTGAAATGCGTGTTGTTTTTCTTCCCTTATCTCTCTACCATGGGGCAACGGCCGCTGCTACTTATAGAAACAAATGCGCTGTTGACATGACTTCTCATATACGTACTCTATTACATGACCGCCCATCACTATGATTCTCCTCTGACCACATGACTTGCCCAAAACAGAAAGTATATCCCAATGAGGTTTAGAAGGAAAGGTTAGTAGGTTGAACAACATCGAACATACGGGGACACAATTCCAACACCTGGTTTAGAGGTTGCAAGCTTGTTAGACCCTGAAGTCGCGATGGTCGCTGGGGAGACGGACGCTGAAGGGTAGTTAGGGCAGATGAGCTGTATTTAGTTAGCCGCAGAGAGCGCCAAATGGAAAAGAGTGGGCGACACCCAGAATAGGCAATAAACCAAGACCTTTTTGTGGCACCCTGCCTGACTTACCCTTGTACCATGCCCGAGGACATCGAAAAAGAGGCACTCTTTTCCTATCACCCCCTTTCCCCTTTCATTGTAGTTTCCCTCACCGCGTGAATTTCTGCGCGCACCTTATCAATTCTTCATCAAGCAGTCTCTCCACCAGTCCTTCGCCCAATCTCGAACGTGCACCCTTTCTCGATCTCCAATCCTCCACCTCTCAACCCCCAGCACGCACCCTGTCTCGAATTCTCTTCTCTACATCGCAGAATCCACAAAACGGGACATTCAGATTCCGCAATATTGTTGGCGCTGAGGTTGCTCTACGACAGCGATAACCGCATATCCACTTAGATCGTCTTGAAAGCACAGAAGCCGAGTGCTTACCGAATTTATTTCGGTCAGCTTCCCCTGTTCGGTATTCTACACTGTGCGTCTATCTTGGAGACTGATTGAATTATAGCCTGCTTGGTAGAGGTGGAAGGTTGTGATATTAACCAAAAAGACCACATGAGTAATACACCACTTGGGTGGGCTGCTGAGAATGGGTACGAGGGAGTAGTGGAACTACTACTCTGCCGGGACGACATCGACACCAACAAGCAAGATGAGCGTGGCCGCACGCCACTCATGCTAGCTGCCCGCAATGGACACGGGGAAGTTGTGAGACTACTACTTGCCCACGACGATATCGACCCCAACAAGCTAGATCGGAGTGGCTACGCACCCCTCTTGCAAGCTATTCATAAGGGGCATGAGGCAGTGGTGGAAATGCTACTCAGGCAAGACGACACGGACCCCAACAAACGAGGTGGGGGAACGGAAACACCTCTCTCTGAAGCTGCTGAGCGTGGGCTGGAGAGAGTAGTGAAAATGCTACTTGGACGAGAAGACCTCAACCCCAACAAACCAGGTAGGGATGGAGGAACACCTCTCATGTGGGGTGTTTGGGGTGGCAATGAGGCAGTGGTGAAAATGCTACTTGGACGGGACGGCATCAACCCCAACAAGCCAGGTATGGAGGGCCAACCCCACTTTTGGTGGCCGCTTCGCAAGGGTCGGTGGAAATTTTGAAAATGTTACTCAGGCAAGACGATGTCAACCCCAACATACGAGATAATGACGGTCACACGCCACTCTTTCTTGCAGCTATGCATGGGTGCGAAGGGGTGGTGAGGATTCTACTCGGACGGGGCGATGTCATCCCTGACATACGGGGTAGCGGTGGGCAAACAACACTCTCGTGGGCTGCAAGGAATGGCCACGAAGGGGTGGTGGAAATACTACTTGGACGGGGCGACGTCGATCCTAACAATCTAGATGACTATGACGGAACACCACTCTGGTGGGCCGCCTGTAGTGGGAAAGCGGGGGTGGTCAAAATGCTACTTGGGCGGGATGACGTCAACCCAGACAGACCAGATAAGGGCGGTCAAACGCCACTCTTTTGTGCTGCTGAAAATGGGCACAGGGGAGTGGTGGAATTGCTACTCGGGCGAGACGATGTCAACCCCGACAGACCAGATAAGGACGGTCAAACGCCACTCTGTTGTGCTGCTGAAAATGGGCACTGGAAAGTGATGGAATTGCTACTCGGGCGAGGCGGTGTCGACCCGGACAAACCAGATAAGGACGGTCAA
>Ga0307507_10004458_pt1 | contig 24822 bp, 16 predicted proteins | sample 7_EM_MG_FD_207223 | JGI IMG/M metagenome (GOLD analysis project Ga0307507, IMG submission 207223) | Populus trichocarpa ectomycorrhiza microbial communities from riparian zone in the Pacific Northwest, United States - 7_EM | ecosystem: Host-associated > Plants > Roots > Unclassified | place...
CTAGAAGGGAGGCCATAGAAATCTGCCAAGTAGGCCAGAGCTTCCGAGTTGTTTTCACAAATTTTCCACAGGGATGCAACTTCTCCTTTAGAGACAGTACCCCAATTCTCACAATCACCAAGAAAGTCTAAGAGCTTCTGGTAGTACGAGTCATAGTTCATCACAAGGAAGGGAACTGGAAGCTCTGATCCAATTCTTTGTAGTTGAATCAGTGTTAAAATCTCAAACATCTCATCTAAAGTACCAATTCCACCAGAAAGAGCAACTACAGCAGTCCTATCTGAACAACTACTCCTAACAGCAGCATCCACCAAACCATGCTTTCTTGCAGAAAAAAACCTACATTTTATTCAGAATGGTTCATGCAATTGTTAAGCCACCAAAACTATGATGATTATGTCTCCAGCAACTGCAACATTTACCTGCATGTAAGATAAGTTTCTGACGGTAGGTAAGAATGAAAATTCGAGGCCGTCCATTCGCCAGCTTCTTTAGCTATCTTAAATCCACCTACAGGCTTTCCTGCTTCAAGTGCGCCTTTAGTAGCAGCATCCATTAGGCCTGGACCAGCCCCAGTCCATGATGTGCAGTCCAAAAGATTTGCAACCTGCAGATTACACATAAAAGTCACTAAAACCCATTATGGAAATTTCATCCAAGGTGTTTCTTGAAAATGTTGAAGGCCAATAATTATGCATATTAATGTATGCTCTATAAAAATATAAAGGAACACAACAAGCAGGACAAGAATTGATATTACCTCTCTACCCAACTCTAGTGCTTGCGAATAATGTGGATGATCAGGTCCCATTCTCGAAGAACCCAAATAAACAACTCCCCTTCCAAGCCTATGTATGAGTTCATAGCATCTCCCTATCTCTTTTCTGATCTTCAAACACGAAAGCCAAATTATCAAACAAACATTTAACATTTTTTCACTACTTCATACAATCAAGTAAATGGTCAGCTAGTCAATATAGCAAACAACAGTAACCAGGAGCACAAGATTGACCTCTATAACCAAATCGAAGTATTTTTTAAGGAGAATCCAACAAATATGTTCTGTTGGATAGTAATATTTCCATAGAAATGCCCACAGTAGAAAGAATATGGCCAGACAAGGTATGATCGCAAATCATATCAATGAGACACCACAAGCTATATTCCTGATATTCCCAAGAGATAGTCCAGCAGGAAAATCATTTTGTTATACAAACAGCATGAAACTTGGATGCCAGATAGGCTGAGTTGAAGGAAAGTTTTTCAATAATAAAACTTGGAATACTGTGGATTTTGCTTCACCAACTGACCTGGACAGAAACTGCAACTGCAGACCCCACGTCAACTTCTATAGCAGCTATAAATGAGACATCTTCAGATAACTTAAAGTGGCCAGTAGAAGTATTTCGTGGATCGTGGTTATCAAAGAAAGGGACCACCAAAGACTAACGGAACTTATGAGCAATAAGCATAGTGCTTAAGCCTTGCATAATTATTTTACAGAAAGATTCACCGGGAGAATCTGTAACTTGTCATAACATTAGCTTCAATGGATTAAGCAAGGTAGCAGAAACCAAAATTTTGAAGTAAATGCACTCACTGAAGTGCTGAATCAAGCTAAACTAGTAGCCACATTAAGATGTTTTGATAGCTCCCTAAATTAAATCTTGACAAATAAACAAGTTTGCTGCAAGAATATCAACTGCTGGGAACTTAGAACGAGTTTCCTTATCCATTAATGCTTACATTGCTAAATAATTTGGATGTCCACTGTTTCTAAAAAATTCTACAAAAGAAGCAACAGCTTATATTAGAACAAACCCTACTGTTTAAAATCAAGTCCTCCAATTGCAGAAAGCTTGCATTGCCTCCAATACTTTAATAATCAAGCATCGTGTCGCATGTTTTGTATCCCAAAACAAGTCCAAGAAATCTCCAAATCATTTTCATTCTCTCTCTGTCAAAGTTCTCCATTTCTATGTTGATTACCAATCTTCTATTGCTTCTACTAACCATAGTAGACTGCCTCACTACCCATACTCTATAAAGCAACCACAAACTACCTAGAAAACAGTCGAAGAGAATAAAGAGAAGTTCATTACAAATTTATTAAGCATTTGCAATATACTAATAAATGACACAAACTGAAAGGCCAAAGACCCTCAAGCAGAAGCAGAACACTTGTGGAGGAAAAATGTACAAGAGAACAATTAGAAAGTGTGATTACCTCGGTTGGGCTTGTTCTCTCATCAAAGTCAACCAATTCACTCTTGCAGAGTGAAACTCTTATTTTGCAAGGCTTATTAAATTCTGAGCACATAGTGCTAAGATTAAGCCTCTCTTTTCTACATAAAGGTGGAAACTTTCCAGTATTCCTCACCAAAACACGAGAACCCAGTGAACACCCAATTGAAAAACCCATCTTTGTATCTTCAATATGAATCAAGTTAAGTTAGTGTTGCTTCATACAAGGAAGTGGGCATGGATGCTTTAACTGTAACTTACAAGAAATGTAAAATAGAAACAATGGAGGTCAGCTTTTGAAAGGTGGGAAATAAAGATTCTGGGTTTCAGCAACTTGCTTGCTGCCGATTGCTAAATAAAGCGATGATGCCTCAAAATCAAGCGGGTTGTCAGTGGAAGTTCATTAAACCACGAGTTTGTTCCAAGTAGAGGTTGATTGATAGCGGACTTTGAAGGTTGGAATCTATAGCAGACAAGTAGAGAAGGATAGGAAAACCTGCAAAGTTTTATTAATTAGATTCCAAACGTTTCAAAAAACTCTGAATCGTATTTTTTTTAATTAAGATTTTTTTAACAATTTGTCAAATTTTATTTTCAAATTAATACTAGGATAAATATGTACATTAAACTGAAAATGTTAGTGTTTATCAACTATTTTACCCTTTATCTTTAAATTTACTCCATTTTAGTATGCCCACGTTAGATTTGTCTCTAAAAATTAATTAAATAACCAATTAATTTTACGATGTATATATATATATATATATATATTTGAGATGGATGAAAGTTGTGAAGATTGTTTGGAGTTGTTATATTTAAAGTATTTTTTATTTATAAATTTATCAAAATAATATTATTTTTATTTTTTAAAATTTATTTTTATATTAATATATCAAAATGATTTAAGAATAATTTAATTTTAAATAAAATAAATCTCAAATTTTAAATAAATAATATTTTAAAGGCAACATCAAACACACGACGCTAGGGTTCAAGAACACTTTTCAAACTTGTTTGATGACGCGATTCGATCCTAGAGATTAAGCTGTAAATCACTAACAGTGTAAATTGACTAAAGATCATATTTGAGAAATATAGGAAACATTAGGGACTTGATTGATGAAATTTATAGTTTGGGATGCAATTGAGAAAGAGTATATGGATTTGGAACTAAAATGATTCCTGAAAAAAGTTTGTGACAGCGTGTCCTTTTTTACCAATAATAATCAATTAATTGGGTGATTTTTTGAATTGATTTCTGATTCTTATCGCTTCCTGTGATAATCGGTAGTAAAGTTATTAAAATCGCGAATTAATTTTTAAAATTTTATTATTTTATGAGTTAATATATATTTAACTTGTCAAATTAGATTAAAAATTTGAAATTAGTAAAATCGGACTTTACTTGTGCAAAATCGGTAAACTCGGTCTGATTTTACGAGTTTATTAAATTTGTGATACGAACCAAGTCAGGTCCAAATTTAGCTTTAAAATATCTACTGATTAGTTTTGCGAGATTGAGCGTAACTTTCAAGCCATATATTGGATAAAACTAAAATTTTACACGAAAATATTACATACATGAAATATATTGTGGTAAATTTTCAGGTCAAATGAAGTTAAGAAACATAATATTTTAGAGGATCAAAGTTAGTAAACTAATATTGTCAAATATGTCAAACAAGACTTTCGTGTACTTTTTGGGACATATCTAGAGCTATCAGTACAATTTTGCTTCGATTAAAGTTGTGATAGAAATTAGACATCTGAAATTTTTCAATTATATATCGTAGGCTAAAAAATTAAAGATGTTTGAAATCAAGACTCAAATCTGCCAAGAATATGTAAAAATTGAAGATTTAAGCTACATGGAGGAATTTTAATATGAAGACTTTTTTTATTATTTTATTCTATTTATTTATTTTTAAATAATTATTTTTAATTTGAATTTTTTTTCTAGTGCATTAGAGATTGTTTAGGGGTTTATTTTATTATTTAATTTATATTAGTTAATTATTAATTTAAACTCATTAGCTTGCAACCTAAAAGAGGTTTATCAAGACTTATTATGATGGGAACAACCAGATTGTCACTAGGTTTTTATGTGTTTCCTACCTTTCAGTGATTCTCCTGTATTGAGAAATTTTGTCCTGAAACTTTCTTTTTTTTCATGTCATTAATTTATTGATTTATACTATCTATCTCTCTTGTTTTATTTAAATCACTTATTGATTATAATATTGTTGATTTATTTTATTAGATTTTAATGTAATTTAATTTCTTAGCTAGAATTATCAATATATAATTAATTAAAAAAATTATTTATAATTTTATAATTTAAACTTACTAACCGAGTTTATATTGTATTTTTAATGTAATAGGAGGATAACAAGGAAGTTAGGGATTCTTCACGTAATTTTATCGAAAAAAGTTCTATGCTGCTAGCTGTCCCAAGTGAAGAATTTTGTGAAATAGTAAAAATATTCCTACTTGTTTGCATCTGATGCCTTTCATTTAATTTCATTAAAATAAAATTATGCCAAGAAAGTTTTTTTTTTTTTTCTATTTATGTCTTTAAAAAGATCCCACTTTTTGGCTTTATATGTTTACAATATATATATATATATATATATATATATATATATATATATATATAGAAACTGCTAGGTTATGTTTAGTTAATGTTTTAAAACAAAGAATAAAAATATAAAAAAAAATATAATTAGTGGAGAAAATAAAAACAAAAACATTAAATAAATATATTTATAAAACAATTTTAAAATAAATTTCTACCCAAAGTGATCCATCTAAAGAAATCCTGCTGCCAATTAACCCAATTCAATTCTATCATATCAGATATCATTTGTAATTATAATAGTATTTTTCATTTAAAAATATATATCAAAATAATATTATTTTATTATTTTTTAAATTTTATTTTTAACGTCATATATCAAAATAATTCAAATTTATATAAAAAAAATTAAAACAAAAAGATAATTAAAAATTTTTAAAAACAATTTTTAAACACAAAAACAACGATGTAACAGGCTCAATCCACACCCGCAAAAGGTTCCACTCTTACACAATAAAATACATATGATACATGCAAATAAGAAATGAGATCAAAGTACTTGGTAGATACACAAGACGTGGGCTAAAATCAAGACAGTTCTTAGATCACCTGTGATCTGTAGCTCCTCCATGAGTTACAGCGGAAACTAACAAAATTACTAGTTTTATCCTCCCTTCATCATCAACGTGAGTCCAGCTACTAACTCTTGGTCTGACCCAGTATACAGTCCCCGTGCAAATGGCAGAATTGCCAGCTACATTGCTGCACAAAGATATCACCACCTGAACACCTTGACGCTGGCAACCAGATAAAAAATTGGTGGGGCAACAAAGAAATCGGGCTTGGATCCGTGAGAATACCAAACTCTTGAGCATAATGACCATCTTGCTGCTCCCAGACCAATCAATGGAATTTGAATAATTTATACATATGGATTGATATCTAGCTGGACGATGTTAAGGTGGGTATAGCATGGGGAACAAGGACTGCTTCACTGCTCGCAGCTTTAGTTGCGGCAATCTCTTCTAAGCGCTTCCAGGTGGCTTCTTGTTTTGTTTTGAACTCCTCTGCCTTCGCTTCTTTTTCTTGAAACTGGCGCAAGCACTCCTCGAACAGCTCGGGGTCAGTATCAGCAAAAATCTTGCGAACATTAACTGTTAAGCTCTGCACCACCTGATTCCAGTGGTTACGTCCATTTTTCTCCAGGGCAGGGAAGATAATGGGGAGTATAGCTTTGCTGTTCTGTCTAATTAAGTTCTCGATATGATCATTGTTCCACAAGTACAAAGCCCTTTCGGCCACCTGTAAGAGCAAGAATCAGTAAACTCACCTTTGAGTTAGGAATTGCTGTGAATGATGCGGGAATTATAAGAGGTCGACCAAAATCAGAATACTTTTTTTTGAGAAGAAAATGGTAAAACAGAAGATAATCATGACTTTACAATAAGAGCAGACATCATTACAGAGCCTCCTCAAGAAGAAGCCTCAGCTGAGAGGAAATTAATTCAGCAATGAAGAAATTAATTCCAAAAAAAGGTGACCCTGCCACTGATATAGCAATTCCCAAACTAAGAAGAGAGGATCAAAAACAGTTCCACAGAAACTAGTTTACATGACAATGTAACCAATCTCCACAGGCGTTACATTTAGGAATTAAAAATAACAAATGCTGCAAGCACAATCTGAAATTATCACCTTCACACCATGACTGCTTTACTGCACACCTACGCAACTGCCAGCACATAACCTAGTCGCCACCCACCACTCAATCACCCTAACAACACCTGTAGAGCCACCAAATTAATAACTACTCCCATGTGATACCGTCCGTCATTGTTATCACTCATGATACCATAATTGGCACACATACCATCATTTTTGCCAAGTCTAATTTCAAGGCTACCACTGATATGGAACTTATAATCACACATGGCCCACTGTTGAAATAAGTACATGTGGCAAAATCCAGACAAGGGCCAGGAAACAGAAGCAAAAATGACACTTCATATACAGATCTCTAATGCCAGAGCATTCCAAGAAAGAAGGCTTGATCCTAAAAATTGAAGCCCAATGGAAGGGTTTTTTTTTTTCATTGTTCTCTGCAAATAGCTACTTGATTTGTCTTTTTTTTCTTCTATAAAATTGCAGTCATCCGTCCAATCATGAAAGAAAGCATCCCCCCCATGGGGGGGCAATCATGAAAGAAGAAATCCCCTTGGTGCAGGGAGATGCCATTTAATTTTCAAGGTTTGTCAACTAAAGATGCACTCAGTACTAACCTTCAGCCTGAACTAATATTTATATGAAAAGAGAAGATTTTATAGAAAGAAGTGTACAAAAGATTATTGGTGCAAAAGGCATCATCCAATCCAGCTAAGCAACGATAAAAAACACAAAATCAAGGACATTCCGATTCGTTTTGAGTATATGTGAGAGAAGTGCCCTAAAGACACCTGCAGCATGACCCCCCTAGGAAATGAGAAAAAACAATCCTAACCTGTGGTTGCTCATATGATGGCCACTGGAGGCTTACATGGTCGTTAACTTCAGGGCCCGTGGGATTAGTCGAGGTGCGCGCAAGCTGGCCCGGACACCCACGTTAAACTAAAAAAAAAAAAATACAATCCTAACCTGCAAGAATGGTCTGAACTAATAAAGAACCAGTAGTGCCCCCCTTTCAGCATAGGGTACAAACAATATGTGTATTATATGTTGCACACACCCTTGCGATGATTTAGAGAAGTTTACAACATTCAAGAAATCATCAAACAAGCAAAGGAAATGATTCGCAAAGGTCAAGAACGAAGAACTTCTAAATATAACGGTTATCGACTTCGACAATCAAGATTTTGTAATAGGGTCCAACAATTGGTATCAGAGCTTGTGCTCTTACTATAAGACTTAACCGTCTTAGAGTTAAAGATCATTGACTTTAATGAATTAGATTTTCTAGAACAATAGTATATGAAGATAATATAGACTCACCTAGCTCAAACTTCATTGAACAAGATGAAGATGTTGATGTGAGTTTTGATGACTTAATTACCTTATGTGAAGCCTTGCATAAAAAGAACAAGATGTATAGAAAGATTAATAAAAAACTTGGAAAAGATGCATGAAAATTTGAAAACTGAAAATAATAATTTGCTTGAAAAATGTGATAGATTAACACAAGTAAATGAATCATTATGTGGTATTGTTAGTTGTTCCTCATCATTAAAGGATTTGAAAAATCAAAATGGTGCTCTTAGAAAACAAGTTGAAGACTTCACTTCAACTTTAGCCAAGTTTACTCAAGATAGAGATAACTTGGATGTTTTGTTAGGAGGACAAAATAAGAGCCTAAATAAAAGTGGTTTAGGTTTTAATTGTGTACAAAAACAAAAATCCAATGAGCATGTTAATCAATCTATCATGTATAGTAATTTTTCTATATGTAATTTTTGCAATAAGAAAGGTTATTTATCGCATAAATATAGATTAAAAAAAATATCATTCCTAAAAATATGATGTGGGTACTGAAAGGTACAATGCCTAACAAACAAGAACTTAATGTTAAAAAGGATACCTAAAAATGCTTATCGCAGGAATTCTAGGAATGGAGGAGCAAGGAAAGGGTTCCGACAAAGAAGGAACACTAGTCATGAACAAGCAAGGCCTCAATTCCATAATTGACAATTGAGAGGCAACTTGCAAAGGAAAAACCAATGGCAAAGGCAAGAAACGCCTTACTTCCATAAAAGCCAAGTTAAAAGAAACCCGCAGTGGAAGAATTATGGTAGAAGAAATGTGCCACAATGACGTTTAAGGCCTCAACCCTAAAGATATCAAATGGGAGGTAACCGACATTAAAGGCACATAGGAGGACAACCAAGACCTATAAACAAAAGGCCTTTAGGAAGGCCAAATCCTTTGGTCCAGAATATCAACCAAGGACCAAAAAAAATGTGTATCAATCTCAACAATATATAAGGCTATGGAGAAATGTGTGTCCGGTACACAAAGATCAAAGGTACATGAAGCCAATGCCAAGATTCCAACCACAATACGGCTATCATCACCAAGATGATTCCACAAGGTTTTTAGGAGAATGGACAAGCCTTTCAACAACCAATGGTGATTGCATTCAACCTAGTAGAAAACTACTATTAGAGGTTAGTGATCTAAACTTTAGTTCATTTATTTTAGATTAGTTAGTTTTTGTATGACACACTAAAAGCATGATAGTAACATTTAAACCTGAACTATATGCTTGCGTTGTTTGTGCATACAAGTGCTCCACCAATCACTATGATATAGCTAGAGAATTGTTGGAAACTAATTGGTGGTTGTCCAGGCAATCTTACAATTTTGCTAGCTTCAAGGAGGGACTTGATCCTTGATCACAAGAGGATTACGATGATTTCCATCCATGCTTGAATGAATTGTTGCATGTTTATGAAAGAAAGGAGAGTCTTGCTATGTGAGATGATTTTAGAGCTAGCTTGGTGGTGCATTTCTTATAGTAATTATGTGGGATTCAATGGGGCAGGCCATTCTTTGTTATGGATATGGAATAATATGGAAGAAAAGGGATTGATTAGGAATAATAGACCATTCATGCCTTTTGTTTCGGTGCAACATGTAGTTCACCGCAATACCAAATGTAGCCTTAGTAGAAAAGTGGTACAATGAGACTAGAAAAAGAAAAAAAGATGAAAGAAAACAGGTGTTGATGCTAGAAAATGTGGTCATGGAATTAATTTTAGGGAAAGTGGAGCACTCGAAAAACCTTCTTCAAATGTTGATTGAGGTTGAGGTGAAGGCATAGGTGGTTGGCCTATTTTTAAGGATCTTTTGTCTTGGACCTAGTTTTAATTTTCTTGCACTAAGTTCCTTTAAAGGATCATAAATCCACACATCATCAACATAAAACATCCCTCATTCTCTTAACTTTGCGGCATTATAAATATGATCTCTTCCAATATTATGTCCATCCTTATATTCTATAATATTCAATCAAAAGCAATGAAAATCTTAGTTATAATGGCTCCACATACTTAAGTCCTTATTTACATTCATTTGATAACATTGCTCATATGCTTCAAAATCATGTAAGCTAAATCAAATGGTTTTCCATCCACAATACAAGTCATAATCCACGGATCTATAAATTTTAATTCTTTTTTGTGCCCTCCTTTAGGCAACAAAATTCAACTAACTATTGAATGCAAAATATACATATTACAAGATAAAGACATTGCAATAGCTCTTTCTTCATCATCTAAAATTCTCCCAAAAACTAATCTCATTTGCTCAAAGAGATGTTGGTGTGTTTGGTGCTTCAATAAATTGATGAGAGGCAAAAGTTCTAGTAAAATCTCCCCTAATAATCTCCAAAATCTGAACTAGGACATTTGAGTTTAAATATATTTTAACTCCATGGGCATAACTACTAATATAAATATCATCATCTTTCTCTTCAACACTCGAATTTGCATAAAACATCGATATGACATTTGTATTAACTATTCCAACCAATATTCTCAAAGTAATTTAACACATTCATCCTTCTAAAATCACCTTAATCCACATATCTTGGTGGAGCAATTTGTCTAGTTTTGAAATCTTCGTTGTATCTCTTTTTTGCATCTTCGAAAACAAAGACATAGTCATCGAATCTTTGAACACTCCTCCTTGATGAGATCTTCACTCTAGGCATTGTTCTTCAATAGGAATTCGAGAGAATACAAAGTTGGACTTTTGATTTTATAGGTGTTTGAACACAAATAATCCTAATATAGATGATTCTAAGGAGTTTTGAGTTAGGATTTAGTGTTTAATTGAAGTATAAAAACTTTAGGGAAGGTTTTTGGGGGTTTAGGGTTTGTAGAAAGAGAGAAATACTAAAGAAATTGAAAGAAGTCGGGTTTTTGAAGAGAGAAGGGCTGATGCAGTTTTTATACTGCACAAAACAGTCTGATCGTTTTGATAATCGGTTAGACTGATTTGGAGAAATGGTCTGATCTTTTTTTGAAATGATCTTGTAGTTTTGCCTACGGCCCAAAATCATGATTTTTCACGTTTTCACTTGTTTCTTCCACAATTCAATCCTAGTTGATCCTAACCATATTTCTCCACATATATGGTAATCTAAACCTCAACAAGTCACATCAATGATCAAACGACTCAAATTTTGATGATTGATCGATTCTCATATTGCTCAAGTTTTAACACTTGTATGCACAAACAATGCAAGCATGTTTAAGTGTTACTGTCATGCTTTTAGTGTGTCATACAAAATTTAACTAAACTAAAATAAATGAACTAAAGTTTATATCACTAACCTCTAATAGTAGTTCCCTACTAGGTTGAATGGCATCACCATTGGTTGTTGAAAGGCTTGTCCATTCTTCCAAAAACCTTGTGGAATCATCTTGGTGCTTGGTGATGATATCTGCATTGTGATCGAAATCTTGGCATTGGCTTCATGTACCCTTAATCTCCGTGTACCGGATACACATTTCTCTATGGCCTTGTATATCATTGAGATCGATATATAGTTTTTCTTAGTCCTTGGTTGATATTTTGGATCATAAGATTTGTCCTTCTAAAAAACCTTGTGTTTGGCTGAGAGTAAAGAAGGAAGTGGAAAAAACAGCCACCAGAGCAAAACCTGACATTTTTTTTGGTACACAGGCCTCTCATTTATAGCGGCGGTGTCAAGAGGAATAAAACTCCATCTTGGAAGCAAGATTTTGGTCACCATATATCGCTGGACAAAAATCAGAGAAGCATTCGCGCATGTCCCCGTGAACATCAAGCACAACCTAGTTTCTAGAATTAATTAATATTTTATATATGCCTAAATACTAAATCGCCCTTGATCATACTTGATAATCACAAAAAACCTAAATGGAAAAGACATGAAAACCCCTTGACCCAAGGCAAAGACAATTAATTCAAGGACATTTCAGTAATTTTATTGTGCATTTGAAATGAAAAATTAAAAATTTCTAAGCCTATCAACGCATGATTTTTTTGTCTCTAAGGATATATTAGTCATTCTACTATTCAAAAAACTACAAAAAGACTATTATACCACCACTGCCAAAGTCAACTGTGTTATGTTTATAAGGGGAAAATAGTCATTTTACTATTCCAATCCACAATGCCAATTAAGTTTATAGCAACAACAAAAAAACACACTACAGTAATTCTACTACCCTTTCTAGTTTCTTTTAATTTAGTAAAATCCTCTTAGCATCCCCAGCATAACTCTTTTAAAGAGGATCAGTTCAGTAGAAAACTAGTCATCAAAGATAATATGGTTATTATCAGTCAGAAGAAAAAGATAAGGAGAACCCAAAGCTACAACTATTTCTCCATTATTGTCTGGGAGATGTTATTTGAATGCTACTCCACAATTTTTCCACAAAAATCCAATGCACAGGAAGATACCTAGATGTTTCTTTGCACCTCAGGGAATATAATAGACCTCCATATAAGCCCAGGAATCAAAATTTACAAGCTTAGTAACCCCAAGCCAGGAAAAACAATGTTCTTCCTGTTCCCTGTCACAAAGTCAGTAAAAGAAAAGCCAGCAGAAGAATGATAACTATAATCTTTTGCCGATTTGATCCCAAGAAATACAATCTCAATGTGTATATATGCGTTATTTTCTAAGGCATAAATCAAAGCTAACCAAAACAATTTGACCACGAAAAAATATATGCCTTAGATTGCATAAACACTTCCTAAAGCACCATATTAGAACGACAGAAAATGGCACAAAGATATTGGAAAGAGACAAAAATCTTAAACAGCTTACCGATAGCCTGGAAGTGGAACTAAATCTAAAACAAAATGCAAATGCTTTAAGTTTTGACAGAAAATGTAAATCGCCATTTTGAGGGATGTTGTTAGTTCTATCTCTTTAGTGATACTAATAATTATAATGAATCATTGATTGGAGAGACAGGTGCAGACACTTCACAATTTGACATGGGTGATGTGGCTAGAGCATCTGAAGCTGGAGAAGTGAGATCCACAGAGTAAACAAGATTGAGAACAACTGCAAAGGCATCAAATTCTCGAAGTATAAAAGGATCAAAATCTAAAGAAGCACATTTTGGCTTGAAAGACGATTATTTGGATGAAGTGGTAGATTGAGAGGAGAGCATGGATGATGATTTAGTGGATGTTGATGAAGAGCAAAGCATTAGCTCCTTAAATTATTGTATCTCATCTTTTAAGACTTGTTTAATTCAATGTTATTATGGTTATCTATGATGTGATATTTCGCTTGCAGCTTTGATTAATTGATTTTACTGTAGTCATGTATACTTTCATTAGTAGCATCTCTCTTGACTCAGGCAAGCACCTAGGCTCACGCTTGGCACCTCAAGTGCTAGCAGACCTTGTCACCTTAAGGCGCCTTGCAATTTGACAACACTGAACGTGACCATGTAGGACCATTCCTCCTACTATGACCGAAAGGATGCAGATGTCTCAAACACTTGAAAAGCATTTACTATGAAAGAAACAGACAAAAAGTTCTCGATGCATGTTTCCATATATAGAAGTTAATTTCATGAAGGAAACGAAAAATTCTCAAAGCAGGTGAAGATATTTTATGGTTTATTACCTGGAAGTGTGAACTGCTCAAGCAATGAGCTACTTGACGAAACAGGGGTACCATACATCTTTGAAATTCTGCAGGCTGAGTTGCTTCTAAGACTTCCTCCAGCTCACTTAGGAACATGACCTCCTTGGAACTATTAGTAATTGGCCAGTATTTTAACAAACCCCTTATAACAGTATCAGTAAGCTTGCAGTCTTTCTCCACGAACTGTGTAATGGAGTATGATAATTGCTGGTGGTACATTGGTAAACACCTTGGCTTGTGAAGAGGGATCAATGCCCGAACAAGGAACAATTTGTGTTCTTCTTTTAGCGGCAAAGCAAACCCATTGATTATGCTACCCAAAACCTCTAAAAGCTCAGCAATCCCATTATGCTTCTCTGTCTCAAAAATAAAACGGAAGAAGATATTATTGATAGCCTTCCTGATGAATGGGCGATGCACCATAAATTTTCCATAGATACGATGTAGAATTGTCTTCAGATACTCTCTCTCCCTTGGATCCTCAGAATCAAAGAGATCTAACAACTTGAGAACAAATGCGTGATCAACATACCTCTTAGCCAACTTCGCATCTGTCTCGGGTGATGCTACAAATCTAAGAAAGAATTCATACACGATCTGTAGGTGTGGCCATGCCGGGTCCATCATGGGCTCCTCTTCTTCTAAATCAAAGGCCTCTGATAACTTATTCTCCCGGGGGTGTGGAGTAAGCGGCCTAAACAAATTAACTGATACCATCTTTATAACTTCTTGCATGACAGTTTCCGTGAACTTCCCATTTGCAGAAGTAACATAATCCACAAGCTCAAGCAGAGTCTGGCGCTTGATGTCCTTTTCTTTCAAATTCTTAGTAGGGTCAGTGAAGTCGAACACCACACAACACAAGTTGAGCTTTCTAATAAACAAGTTTTGCTTCTCAGAGTTCGGGACATCCCTAAATCCAGGCAATGCTTCATACGGAGCAGGCACTGAACTGCCATTCAGCTTCGGATTCACAACCTGGGTAGGCTTCATTCCATGACTATAACCTAAATGCGGAGCAGAATCAGGACCAGGAGGAGACGAATTGTTTAAAGTTCCAGGCCTGTTGCTCTGGAAATCACTAGTGCTTTTAGAAGCAGATGAAGTACTTGAAGGGGCAACAGATGGACCCCCAAATTCGCGATTCTCAGATGACTTCGAAGGCTTCTTCGGAAGCCTACCAAGTATTTGTTTGATCATAACTAAAAAATCTTCTACGCACACAAGGATCAAAGTTGCCGCTAACCCAGGTGTATACAGATTGTCTTCTGAAGCAGGTTTCAGTCCATTAAAGGACAGTACAAACCCAACCTCAAATTCAGAGAAGAGCAGCCAGATGCATGGAATCCATATCAAAGGAAACCACAGAAGAAACAAAACCCAGTATTTCTATCATAAATTAAACAAAACCCAGAAGCATTTTTTATTAGAGAAATCACATCATCGACTCGGTTGTCTGTCCTTTATGGCTCTTTAAAAAGATAAAAGGAAATCCAAAAATGGGAATCGAGAGAGAACATTTGACTTGAAATTCAAAAAAAAATAATTAAACAAAGCAGATGCAGAGAGTGAAGCTATGGAAAATCATATGAATACACACAGACACGTCAGTAGTAACTCCTCTGTTGAATTCTTGCAGAGCGAAAAATAGCTGAATCAGACATCTCATCTGGGTTCGATCACAAACAACAAAGTAGCATTTATTATAATATTTGACAAAATCAAAATCAAAAAATTTAGGGGATGGAAAGTAAACAGAAAAACAAAAAGAAGAATGTTTGATGCTACTTACAGAAGCAGCAGTGACTTCAACAAGAAGCACAGCTATGAAAAAAGCTTTTCCTTTTTTTTCTTTTTCCTCGATTACTTTGGGCCAGAGATGAGACAAACACAGAGAGACCAAAGTGACCAAACACAAAGTGGCTTGGGGAGATCAAAGTGACCAAACCAACCCTTAACATTCACAGTTTCTAATCTTGTATCCATCCGAACAGTGGTTTTAAGGATAATTAATAATATTATTAACATTAATAATAAAATATTTAGGTGTGTTTTTCAATACTTTTTATTAAGAACTATTTATCGTGAGGCTTAATGTCTAACACATATCTATTAAACATGATTAAGGTTCGGAATAGCTTCTTAGTTATTAAAAAAAATCAACAATGTTCTTGAGGGCACACAAACTTGGTTAAACAAGGCAATTACCTTAAACTTAATCCATGGGACCATGATAAATTTGGAAAACCATCTACATCACAAGCCGCTTTCCTTCGTGTTCTTCTTTTCTATTTTGTTTTTTGACTCTTTTTTTCAAGTTAATTTTTAAAAATTAAGGCTTCAGGCATTCAATCAACAACGAGAAGCTGAGCTACTAGTTTGGATCCATGCTGTATATACAAAGTGTACTTAATCAGAGATGCATGATTCAACTCAAAGTTCAAAACTTGCTTTAGGTTTCAGACATCTTTAACTATCCTCGTTCTGAGGATTCTTTTTTTCAAGTTAAAGAAGCTTGCTTAACTTTTACTGATGTTGTTCAAATTAAACAAAGCAGGTCAAGAATCTAAAGTAGTTTCAAGATCATACTGGTTTGTTTGTAATTGGTTTTAACCAAGGCAAGTAGGATCTTAGGGGGACAATCTTATCGTATTTTCTTTATGATCAAAATTTAAAGATTTTTAATTTACCCATAACAATGGAAGCTAGCTCCATCTGCTACGGCATGGTGAAGCTTCGAGGAATGGTTCCATGAATGTTCGTGTGCAATCAAATATCAAGGAGTCAAGATCAACATCATCTCGAGTCATGAAATGGAATTTATTTACCCATTTCGGTGTGTCACTTCAGTTTGTGAATAATACAAAGGATGATGATTCCTCGTGTCATATGGTGGAATTTACATCATTGCCAGTCTACTTACTTCACTATAGGCTCGCTACTTCACTGTCATGATGATCACTCCTTGCACCAGAAGTGGTCTTCTTATCTTTCCTAATTTTATCTGCTTTCAACTTTCTGACAGACAAGATTGGGTTTGACTTTTTTAAGCTTTAAAAAATCAGAATAGATAATAGAATAGTGTAAATGTAGTATTTTTTTTATTTATTTCCATGCACTTCAATTGATAAAGATTTATTTAAAAAAATTAATTTTATTTTAATATATTTGATTTTCAAATATTTTAATAATTTGATATAATTCAATTAATTTAATAAATCTAAAAACAATTAAAAAATAAAATATTAAAAATAACGATTCTAAATTAATTTAATATTAAATAAAAAATTAAATAAAAACTTAAATAAACTTGCTAAACTCATATCATATATCATGAAATCAAAATAATCTTGTAAAAAATAAATAAATAAATATAAATTTAATAAAATACAACTAATAAAAAAAAATTGTAATGAATAATGTTTTTGTATTTTCAAACAACGTGTAAATATTACTTAAAAAAAAAATAGTAAAATAACATTTTGTTTAGCAATCCATTTAAAGCATATAGAACAAGTATTATTGACGAGCTAAAATAATATTATTTTTTATTATTTTTAGCTCTTCATTTAGCATATTATTTTTTATTATTTTTAGCTCTTCATTTAGCATGTCTAATGGCTCTAAGACTTGTGCGCATAGAAGGATCAATTTACAAAATATTTTATTAGGCAGTTACGCAAATTTTAAACCATATCAAACACCTAAAAGAAAAATTATCAAAATAATGAATCCATCTCAATCAAAAATAGATAGTCCATGGTGATACCAACAAACATCCATGCTTCTGCTAACAGCTAACCTGAAGCGCTGCAAGTGAGTGCTTTGCGAGGCGCAACCACCATGGCATCACTTGCAGCCTTCTGCGTGGCAATCTCTTCCAATCGTTTCCATGCGGCTTCACTTCTTGCTTTGATCTCAACTTCCTTCTCTTCATCTTCCTGAAACTTTAGTAGGCATTCATTGAACAGTTCATGATCAAGATCTTCGAAGATCTTGCGTACATTTAAAGTCAAGCTACGGACAGCTTGATTCCAGTGGTTTCTAACATTTTTCTCCAGAGCAGGAAAGATGATGGGTAGTATAACCTTGCGATTTTGTATGATCAGGTTCTCAATGGGATCATTGTTCCACAAGAACAATGCTCTCTCTGCTACCTGCAAAGCATCAGTTCCATATACTGATTTTAACAAAGGAAAGAGCAAAGAATAGAAGCTATCATCTCAACAAGTTTTTCAGTGCAAAACTGAACACCATGGATTAACGGAAACCCATTCACTTATATGGAAGATGTTTCCACAATAAATTTGGTGATTCAATCCACAACAGCTTCGAAAGGACTGATGGCAAGTTCTTCTTAATGGCTGGGAAAAAAGATCAGGCCATGGTTTTATTTCAACATTTCATGTCTAGTATGAAGAACTAAACATGACATATTACCATGTGCGTCACCCTAGGACAAACAGGAACTCAAACAGCAGTAATTTATCACTTTTAAAATACAATATCTCGCTACTTACATCAAGGAGTAATTCTAATCATTGTAATTGCAAAAAAAAAAAAACTATGTTACGCAAGAAATGTAAAGGCCCCAATCAATTCCAATACTAAAACTTATCTATCCCTTATCTTCCTTTTACTTTAACCTAAAAAAGGAACAACAACGGAAAAGACGGTGGTAAAACAACAATGCTGCAGCAACTTGAAACAGAATGTCATCATACATGAAAATGCAGGTTGCCATACTCAGATTTAGAACCAACCGAATGATTACCATCAAGGACATGTGGCCATTCAGGATCTTTCATTCAAGCAAAAAAGAACACACTTTAATTTTATAAAATGTAAACCAATAAAAATTGCTTGATTTCTCAGAGATACTCAGCAATCTATTATGAACCAAAAAACATAATAAAGCTCCAGAACCTATATTGCTTTTGACAAACGGATCACTGTCAACTAAAATGTAGCTTCATCATCTGAGTACTCCTTCGATAAGAACATATAGAATTAACAAGATTTAGCATTGACCCGCTTTGATACTCTACAGCAATTGTTACTTTGACATAGGCCTACTTTGAACCACCTACTACCAAGATATTAGCCATCAGTTGATTCAATGGATGGCTAAGCACCAAACTTTTTATATCCGGTAACCCTCTATACTTCTGTTCTTCTTTTCAAGTAACATTCCTGTTGGAACACTCATGTCCAGCATCTTCTTCAGCACCTTTTCTCTTACAGAAAACAGAAGAAACCTTTACGACTGTCTCTTATTATATCTTCCCAGCCAATTTAGCAGGTGAAGATAATTTTAAAATATGAATGCTGTAAGAATAACATAACAAGAGCAATATACAAGCTCCAAGTAGATGAGACTATAGAGAATGATTTGTAACAATACCAACCCACTTACTAACAAAGAGGAGAGAAATTGGTATTAACGATACAATAACACAAGATTTTAGAATATGACTGCAAAGATTTCTTCACTATAAGAATGAATAAAGCAAAGCGAGGACAATAACATTCCATCTTGCAGATATGAAGCATATCCACGGAAGAAAATTTCATATTTTTCCATAAATAAATAATGAGAAGCATATTATAATAGTGAAGTGAGTTGTGCATGTATACTGAAGCAAAGAAGTATAAGAATTTTGGAATCTTATTACCTGAAAGTGTGAACTGTTCAAACACCGAGCAAGCTGCTGAAACAGGGGCACCATGCAGCGCTGGAATTCCGGTGGCTGGGTTGCTTCTAAAACCTCCTCCAGCTCATTTAGGAACATGACTTCCTTTGAACTATTAGTGATGGGCCAGTACTTTAACAATCCTCGTATTACGGTATCAGCAAGTTTGCAGTCTTTCTCCACGAACTGTGTGATGCAGTAAGATAATGGTTGGTGGTACATTGCTAAGCACCTTGGCTTGTGCAGAGGAATCATGGCACGAACAAGAAACATTTTATGTTCTTCTTTTAATGGCAGAGCAAACCCATTAATGATACTGCCTAAAATTTCTAAAAGTTCAGCAATACCATTGTACTTCTCAGTCTCAAAAATAAACTGATAGAAAATGCTATTGATAGCTTTCCTGATAAATGGACGATGCACCATGAATTTGCCATAAATGCGGTGAAGAATTGTTTTCAAGTATTCCCTTTCTCTGGGATCTTCGGAGTCAAATAAATCCAGCAACTTCAGAATGAAGGATTGATCGATGTATCTTTTAGCCAATTTTGCATCGGTCTCGGCTGATGATACAAACCTCAAGAAAAGTTCATACACGATTTGCAAGTGTGGCCACGCAGAATCCATAGAAGGCTCATCCTCCTCCAAATCAACACCATCTACAACTTTGTTCTCACGTGGTTGAGGAGTGAATGTCCGAAACAAATTTGCAGACACCATTTTCATAACTTCTTGCATAGCAGTTTCGGAGAATTTCCCACTCACGGAAGTTACATAATCCACCAACTCCTGCAACGTCTGTCGCTTTATCTCCTTTTCCTTGAGGTTCTTCATTGGCTCAGTAAAGTCAAATACAACACAACACATGTTCAACTTTCTAATAAACAAGCTCTGCTTCTCAGAGCTCGGAACATCCTTGAATCCAGGAAGTCCTTCGTACTGAGAAAACCCTAGATCGCCATTCAACTTCGAATTCACACCTTGATGAATCTTGTTACCAAGGTTTTGTGATACATCTGGAGCAGAATTATTTACTGCTACGGATGAGATGTTTGAATTCGCAGACTTCCCATTACTACTTCTTGAGCCAGTAGAAGCATTTGAATTGGCGGTATGGTTTCCACCATGATCGCGATTTGCAGTCGACTTAGATGACTTTCGTGGAAGCTTACCAAGTAATTGTTTGAGCATAATTTATATATACAAAATAAAACACCACCCCACCCTAACAGAACAACAGCAATGTTTCCCCAAATATCCAATCCAAATTACCAGAATTCATCAACTGAAACCAAAATCCACATTCCCTGGAATAAAAAAAAAATAAACCATTTCAAGGTAAGCTACAGAAACAAAACCAAAGTGCTGTGCCCAACCAAAGGCAACTCTATCTCCAATCTAGACTTTCAAAAAGTCAAGCAAAGAAAAGAGACGAAAACCCCTCCCTCGTTCACAAAATCAAAAGCAAACACAAAAAAAAAATCCTCTAATTCTTCAATCTCAATCAACCAATTCAAAACCTCTTATTTCTTCCACTTTTTACTCCTCCAAAGATCTGAGAACCCCTCCTTCTCTCTCTTCACCAAAAATCAAAACTTTGTACTACTATGTAAAGTAGCTCTAGCAACAGTGGAGGAGGAGCAACTTTCTAAATTGAACTCGAGAAAGGAACAGAAAAGAAAAACAAAAGGAACCCTTTTCTTCTCTGTACGTATTTCTTTTTCTACTAGAAAAGGTGAGGACTACAAAGCATATTCAGCACAATCCCTCATCAAATTATAAACTTCAACCCTGAATTAAACGCAAAAAATCAGTGTTCTGCTTTTGAATGAAACTACAGATAAAGAAAACTGAGCAAAATTCAAGTAAAAAGGAGAGTTGCAGTGAAGAGAAAAGGAGAATCCTAAATCTAAGAAACTAAATAAAGATGCAGACAGAATCAACTCACAGGGTCAGAAGAATGAAAAAATTTTCTTCTTGATTTCCTCGATGTTGTTTGTTGACTTGGAAAATTTCCTTTTTTATTTTTGTTTTTAGATGATGTATGTATTTAATTTATTTTTAATCTCTTTATTAATTAACTTTTTTCACTGCCTATGGTATTTTATTTGTATTTTTTTACTTTGAGAAATTAATACCTTATTTGTTTTGGGGGGCATAATATCGTTTTTAAAGAATTAATTTTTTTTATTTATAATTTTTTTAAAATATTTTTGTATTATTTTAACATATTGATATTAAAAATAAATTTTATAAATTAAAAATATATATTATTTTAATATATTTTTAATAAAAATTACTATAAAAAATAATATTTAACATAATATCAAACCCACTTTAAGTAAAAATACAAACGCAGTCGCTGGAATTTCAAAACCCATGGCCCGTTTCTCTCCGAATAAAACGTCTCGGTGCCATGTCGTTTTGAGAAATGATCAGGCTACTTTTTCTCTCTCTCTCTCTCGATTCATCTTTAAAAAACAAAAGTTAATTGTTGGAAAGAATTACAATTCGCAGTGGAGAGACATGTAATAGCTTGAAATTAAATAGATATATGTATAATAAATTAAATTTGCTGGTTATTTTATTGAAAAAAAATATAATATAGTATAATAGTTAGCAAATATATATATATATATATATATATATATATTTCTAAAAAAGTGAAGGAAATTACATAGGAAAGAAAGTAAACTGCTCGCATACCCTAAAGCAGAGCACGGGTCACAAGGCAAGGAAAGGAAGGACAACAAAGCATGGCGTCGAGCTTTAAGGAAAAAGGCATAGTGCACGAAGTTCCTAATGATATTCTCAGGGGTAAAATGGGAATGGAATGAGCGATTCAGAGGATAAAAACTAAAAAGTCATAGAAACACACGTTGCCGTGGTTATCGGATAGGTCAGCGTGGTGTGCGATGACTGGCCAGGTCTATATTAAATTGATGGTTGCTTTTTGATATATTCTTTGATCTTGACAGGGTAGGTAAGGAATTAAAAAATTACAATTATAATTTTTTTTAATTAATGTTTTCTCCACATCAACTTTACATATATTAACTAATGCCACAAATCCTGAAATTAACATTCTTCTAATAGTCCTAAAATTTATAAGATTCGAACTAATAACCTATAAAGAGCAAATCTAAAATTTGACTAATAAGCTACTTTTCTCGGGGTTATTATAATTATAATATTGATTCTTATTCCAGAGCTCTTTTTACCAAATTTTTTTGAAAATATTTTTTATTTTAAAAAATATTTTTTAATAATTTTAATATGCTTTATTTAGGACCGGCAGGACTAAACCACCATACACGGCCGCTAAATCTTTGCAAATTGGCATTGTTTATTCCTTTTCTATTCTTTTAATGAATCAAAGCTGGGCACTCTTTGCTGGGCATTGTTTCTTTGGTGTTTTTTTGAAAAACTTTATTTTTTAAAAAAATTAATTTTTTTATGTTTTTATATTATTTTAATATATTGATGTTAAAAATAAAATTTAAAAAATAAAAAAAATATTATTTTAATATATTTTCAGATAAAAAATACTTTAAAAAACAATTATTATTACAATATAATACCTTAAAATGATTGTGTTTAGTTTTGTACAGGGGCAAAAATATAAAAACAATTAAAATAAAAGATACAGCTCTCTTGTTTTTATGCTTTTTAAAATATAAATTTATTTTAAAATCACTATAAAGAAATACTTATTTTTTATATTTTTGTGTATGTTTTTATATCTCGGAAGATGTGAAATTGACATTAATTCAGATGTAAAAAATATCAAGGCACCATCTACTCAATATATGTGTTTGCTTTAAGACCTATTTGTTATTGTAGTTTAATTGTGTTTTGAAATTTTTGAAATTTTAAATTATTTTTTTAATATTTTTTATCGTTTTAATGTGTTAATATTTAAAATATTTTTTTAAAAAAATATTTTTTTAATATATTTTCAGTAATTTTTACATTCTCAAATAGGTAATTAAAAGCATGGAAAAAAACAACAAAGGTATTGCATTAAAAATACTGTTGAAACTGGTTTTGTATTGAAATTATTAAAACAACGCCCCCAAAAAAATTGTAATCTACATGATAAAAATACTTAGTCTTTTTCATATATTAAGACTATATAAAATAATAAATAATACAAAATACACTAAGGTCTCATTTGTTTACTGAAAAATAGTTTTCTTTTGAAAAGTGGTTTATGTGAAAAGTGAATTCCTAAAAAATAAATTATTTTTCTATGTTTGGTAGTGTCATGAAAAATAAATTGAAAAACACTTTCCAGTATTTAATTATGTCATGGAAAATAAGTTGAATAACAATTTCCAGTGTTTGATTTGAAAATAATTTATTAATATTTTTTTTAAGTTTATTAAAATAATAAAAAACAAATCTTATAAATTAAAAAGTTGAATGAAAATGAAATTAAAAAATATATATAATTTTATAAATTATTTCAAATAAAATAAATAATAATTAAAATAATAACCAAATAATTCTCAAATATTTTAAAAATAATTTCTAGAAAATTCACCGAATAAATAAGTCCTAAACAAGCTGAAGCTCCAAAACAAAATTATGATTACCTAACATTCGGTGCGTTTCAAGGCCCAAGCACAGCCCTCCACCGTGGCCCAGGTTTATTTTCCCAAATCAAAAGCTTAGCTTATAAATTCGTGTGTATGTTAGAAATGGAGAAAGTCTTTGAGAGTTTGTTTGTTATAGTTGTGGTGGATTGATTTTTAAAATATATTTTGTTAGAAAATATATTAAAATAATATATTTTTAATTTTTAAAATTTATTTTTAATATTAATACATTAAAATAATTAAAAAAATATAAAATAAAAAAAATATCAATTACCAGGAATTTCCATGTCGCAACACAAGTTCGAAGTCTAATGACTGTACAACAGGAGCAGACGAAAGAGCCGACAAGTTTCCTTTAAATCAATTTCCAAATTATAAAAGGGTTGATTTAGGAAATGCAAGGAATAATATAAAAATGATCATTTAATAATAATAAAAAAAAAACTCAAATTAATCATAATTGTAACACGCATCACCTCTTTAGAATATGATTTGAAATATTATTTCAAACTGGTTTTTTTATATTAAATAATATTGTTTAATTTTTTAAAAAAACTAAAATATTATTTTAGTAAAAACAAATTAAATTAATATACACACATGAGAAATGACCCAATCCAAGCCTTGGATTGGATCAAAACGTGTGCCGAGGGCTTGTAATTATGTTTTTGTCGAGAGAGATTTCTTTTGCTGTGGGCCTGGCCTATAAAAAATATTTAGGAATACGGCAGCAGTTACTTTTAAAGTTTTTTTATTTGAAAAATATTAAAATAATATTTTTTTATTTTACATTAATTTATCAAAAAAATTCAAAAATATTAAAAAATCAACTTTAATAATAATAAAAAAAGGTATAAAATCAATCCCAAACAACACCTTGTTGGTAGCTTTTGACAACTTAGCGGTGAAGGATTCCTTCGGTATCTTCCAACTTTGGTGGATAAATATATCGTTTCTCGTAGCCATGGACGTCCGTTGTGATCTTGCCTGTGAACTTAATTTTCTTGAGCGTTCTATTAAAATAATCTAAAAATATAAACAAAAATTAATTAAAAATAAAAT
>Ga0307507_10004459_pt1 | contig 24812 bp, 8 predicted proteins | sample 7_EM_MG_FD_207223 | JGI IMG/M metagenome (GOLD analysis project Ga0307507, IMG submission 207223) | Populus trichocarpa ectomycorrhiza microbial communities from riparian zone in the Pacific Northwest, United States - 7_EM | ecosystem: Host-associated > Plants > Roots > Unclassified | place...
CTTTCCATGAAAAGTGGAGCAAACAATAAAAACCTTATCAAGTTTTGTCTCATTCATTATGACCACGGTTATGATACTGAGGAATTTTATGCTCTAAAATAGATATAAGATTGATTATTAGGGGTCACCTCCAATAATTTATGAGGAATGAAATGCCACTTAAATAAAAAAGAAATGATCCTATAAAGCATTACCCCAGATAAGTTGATTTCCATAAATTGTGTTTTCATTTGCATGAGAAAATATTTTGAACCTTACAATAAAAGTATAAGTGTTTCTTCATGTCTCTAACAAAACCTCCATGTTTCCTCTATGTATTATAACTATTTAAGTATTTAGGAGGCAAATGATGGTGCATGAAAAAGAAAAGGTCCATTTGGGCTCAAACATACTGTGTTTAGTTAAGCCTAAATAGGTTGACAAAAGTAGGAAATGGGTAACTAGCCCAAGCAAAAACAGAGACATCCAAAAAAGTACTCACGTGTAGCTAGTCTCCCTTAAATACCTATTAATGATCAACTAAAAGTAGTTAGTACGCCATCAATCATATGATCACACGGTCATGATTCGTCAACCACATCTCCTAAGTGGTCACTCACTAAAAAAGTATGTACATAAAAGAGACCAGGAGAAGAAGAAGAAAATAACAGACCATTGTGCATTCCAAGAAAAGAAAAGGAGAAAAAGAAAGAAAGAATGGAGCACTAAGCTTCGATCAACACACATGTAGTACCATAAAAAAGATCTCAATGAGATGCTTTTAAAGACACCAAGAAGGACTCTAATGAAGTCAAATATAAGCCACACACAGAGCCCAAATGCAATAACATGCTTACTTGTTGGCACATGTACACGCACGTTAGCCAGGAATTCCAGCCCATTTAGGTCACAACCTAAATTATTTGCACTAAGTAGACCATCTGGGCTAGTCGCTTGATGGAATACACCAAGCAATTCACCTAGGTTGGTGGCATCTGGCTATTATGTTAGTTGTAGCCCGCCTTCCCTCCTTTCATTTCGAAAAGATTTTGCTTTCTTATGATGACCTAGTCGAGGGAGTACGATACATCGGTGTAAAAGATTGAGTGGGACCTGTGAGGTTGGTCACGGGGCAGCTGACCGACCACCCTACTAGTCTAATATAGTAGAAAGACCTATCAGACCTGTGAAAGTCTTGTTTTTTACTAAATTAAGAAAAACGGGCTTTGTTGCGACGAGGATGCCTTTTTAAATCAGCCAACGTCAAGATCTTGCTTTGCCTAGGGCGGCTCCCCCGTAATTGATAAAGGAAGTTGATCAGCTTGCAACTTTGAATGAGCCTCTAAGCCTGCCTTTGACAAGTAAGCAACAAACTACTCTTGTCCATTCATGTCTCAATTTGACCCCAAACAACCTCATTCTTAGTCGTTCTAGCCTAAACAACCCCATCCTAATAATTTTCTTAGTACTCACCTACACAAATTGACTTGTGCAATACCGTGCTCTGTACACACCTTAATGTATTTTCGAGTTACAAGAAGTATGAGCGGTGTCATGTCTCCACTCACTAGTGTGTATCTATGCACACAAATTCTCTACGTGTGTCAACCTCTTCATTAATGGCACAACAAGCACCATAAACAAAGGATGAGTACCAACCTCTCCACTAATAGTGTAGCAACCAACAAACTCACATATAACCCCACGCACTATAAGATTTTTATAACTTCACTTACCATGAGGCATTTAAAACTTCACTCCCCGTGAGATTCATGTAACACCATTATTCACTTTCTACGAGGTAAGTTGGCATAACTAAGATCTCACATTATTTTATTTTCTACATGCTTCTTTCTTTCTATATTTACTAAGCATGGGAGGGTTTCTGTCGTGATAAAAAACTTGTTTTTCAAAAAAAAAAAATTATTGGCTTAGTGAACAAGCGCAATCATTCTACCAGACAATTATCGCAACCCGTGAAACGCATTTGAAGTTTTTAGAATTCATCATAAACCATTTAAAGATAAAACGAAATCTCGGATCTTTGGTAAGAAAAACGAGGCAACGGTGAAGGTTGCAAATGGAGTTTAAAGGGATAAAAAAAAAAAAATTGGTTTGACTGCATCTACCTGCTTGCCTGCAGCTCGAGTCATCAAGAAAAAATTTCTGGTTTCAGATGATTTTTTATATATAATGTAAGGAAAGGGATATGAAGGTGCAATTGCACATTTCAACTTTAATTCTTAGTTTAATGTCTTCTGATTTCTTTTTATTTAATGATGACAAACGGATGACTCATTGGACACAGGCCATCTGCAAATGGATTCCTGGATCATGACCAAAACAAGAAAGGTGAAACATTTTAATTATTATTTAATGTTTTGAGGTTAGTGATGCGTTGAAACTTATCTCACCAATCTTGGTGCATCCAATAACTAGTAGGATATTGTTGAGAGAAAGCAAGAAATGGACCTTGAAAGGGTGGGTCCCATGATTTCTTTATAAAAAAAACGTGGGTAATTTAATGTGGACATCAAGGAAAGTTGCTTTGACACAGTTTTAAAGAAGGAACATTACCCTGCAATATATTATTGCATTGATACACGGCCTTGTTCAGATGGAAGACAAAAATGGCAATGTCTGTCTGGTTCCTTCTGGGAAGGTCTGAGGTCTTCAAATGGAAGACAATAATTATAAGTGCGAGCTGAAATCCACAAACTGAAAATATCTTACAAATTTTCATTTATTCTTTAGTATTTGTGAATAATTACATCTTATACCAAGAGTATTATTGAAGATTTAACTATAAGTCAATGATTTTACTTGCGAGCGGTTCAAGACTTTCTTGTCTGTTCTATTGAGAAAAAGAAACAATTCCTACGACTCTAATCATTAATTAGTTAGAATTTTACAAAGAGACTACTTATGTAAAGTGCAAGAAGTCACCGTATTAACTATCTAGGTGGTGCCCAGTGGTAAGAGTTTGAGACTAAGAGGTTTGCTCCCTTTGTGGTCTCAGGTTCGAGCTCTGTGGTTGCTCATATGATGGCCACTGGAGGCTTACATGGTCGTTAACTTCAAGGCCCCTGGGATTAGTCGAGGTACACGCAAGCTGGCCTGGACACCCACATTAAACTAAAAAAAAATAAAAAAAAGTCACCGTATTAAGATTTTAAGAACCAAGTAAAATGTTGTCATAAAGGGAGGACGGTGCGGCTAATTGACTTACATAGTTTAGGCTATTCAACTTCCGATTTAGTTTCTTTTTGGACTAAAAAAACTAATGGAACTAAATTTCTTTTTCTATTCTAAACCGAATCAAATTGAAAGACCAGTTCAAATCAACCAAATCAGTTTGATTCAATTTGGTTTATTATAGGAAAAGGCCATATTAGTGTGTGGGGGGTTACTTTTTGTAATGGGTCTCAGCTTTTGAGTCATTTTTATAATGCATCTAATATATTTTTAGGCTTTTATATATATATATATATTAGGGTATTAGGCTTAAAAAAATTCACAATATGAAAAATATTCAAATCTTTTAGGTCAATCATCTCAATTTTAATTTTTTCATTTAAGTCTTTTATTTTTTTTTCATTGGATCTTTTTCTTTTTCATTGAAGTCTTTTTTTTAACAGGGTCATTTTTCGTCCCATTTAACAAACCATAATTTATTTTTTTCATTCACATCCTTTTTTATTGGGTTTTTTTTGCTTCTCATTTGATAATTATAGTGCAATTTCACAAAATTAATACTTAGTAAATTATGAAATGGTGTTTGGAATCATGAATATGAGAGGCAATGTAAAATAAAAAAAAAAGCATTAAAAAAACAATGAAAATACAAAATTATCTTATTTATCCTTGCTTTATCAATACCTACAAGTAAACATTCAAATTGATTAACCATTAGTTCATGAAGGAAAACACTTGTGTCATGCAAAAATCTTGATTTTTTTTTAAATTAATTTTTTTTTGGTGTTTTTGATTGTTTTGATGTGCTTATATAAAAAAATAAATAAAAACATTATTTAGATGTATTTTCAAATAAAAATTACTTTTAAAAGCAGCCGTTAAAACCAAAACCGAACCGAAATATTTTTTTTCTCCCGACAGAGTTCGGTTTGTTTGTCATTGGTGACCTGGGTAAAGATTTAGAGGCTACCGCATGGACTTCAAAAGTCCAAATAGCATTTCTTTAAAGGATATATAACAAAGGAAAGGCCCATTACGCTTTCGGATTGGGTAAATGGTCCACAAACAACCAACTTAATCATTTTCATGTAGACTGCCAAGGTTGGGTCCAGGATGGGGCTTACTGGACCGGACATGGGCTTCAATATTTAAATGTCCCAATACCAGTCCAGCCCAATCCAGAAAGGCCCATTGAACATCAACGCTACAGAGGTAGGAGGGTGGAATTTGAGAAGATGAAGTTTTCGAATGTACCCTTGAAACTTTACTCCATTTAACTACGTCGATTATTGCACAACTTGGAGAGAGAAGAAAACTCTTGAGCAGTTGTAACTTGTAACATCACTGAAAAACTAGAAACAAAATCTATTGATTTGATATGAGCACTAAAAAAATGTGTTTCTCCAATTAGAAATTACATTTTCTTATCCTTGTTTTTTTTTTTACAAAAATATATCTTTTTTATCATAAATATTGTTTTTAGATTAAAACTTATCATAATTTTAAAAGAAAGTTTCATTCAAAAACACAAAACAAAAATCATAGATTGATAATTTCTACATGAAATATCAGAAAAATATAAAATTTAAGAAAAAAAACATATAATAATAAAATACACATTTTATTTGCATGAAATTTTCATTGAGGAATTTAAAAATAAATTAAGCATATTAGGTTCATATATAATATTACCATAAAAAACTATAATATTATTTGAAAACTATAGCATAATTAGATAATTATTTAAATAAATTTATTTAAAGTCAATATTATTATAAGATTTAAAAGGAAAACATATGTGGTCATTTTATTAAAAAAAAAAAACTAAAAAGGTAGGCACACCTAGCCTAAAGTTATAAAACTTATGTATGGGCACCTAGTTTTTTTCAAAAAAAGCTGAAGAGATGTTGAGTGAACCTATATTTTTTAAAAAAAATAGTGAGAGCAACACGTTGTTCAATTGGGCTAATAACATGTTATTGTCATTATTCGACCACTAAAAATGACTCTAGTGACTGTAAAATTAGAGCTCCAAGTGTTCCAATTCAAAAAAAACCTAAATTTCAATACTTTTGACCCAAAAACATAAAAATCTCATCATATGGACCTCCAAAACCCCATTGTTAACAATAAAACACATTTTAATTGGACAAAGAACTAAAAAGCAAACAATCTTTTTTTTTTTAAAAAGATCATGATCTATCTTGTTGGGCATCATTAATGGTAGAATCCCCTTTTATCTAGTTTCCCTTTTAAAAACAAATTCAAAGTGTTCCATCTATTTGTGGCCATTGTTTTTTCTGCTTTCAATCTTACATTAAAATTGCAGTAATTAATGATAAAAATTTGGTCATCTAAGAGTTATTTCTTCTTCTTTTTTCACTACTTTCTCTCTCTTATTATATATCTAAGTACTAAAACAAAACAAAAATGAACTTTAGGATTGAACGTAAAAAGCCTAAAAATTGGGACCAAATATAACAAAAGTGAATATGGAGGGAGAAAAATGAACATTTTCACAACATTTAAAAAGTTAATGTGTGAAGAGGCTTTTTTGAAATGTCAATTTTGATCATTTATCTTTTGATTTTAGTTTTAAGAGTAATTTGAAATTCATTATATAAAATTGATCTTTAATTTAAAGTTGAAATATTTAATGACACTTTGAATATCCGATACCATGTAAATTGAAACACATAACAATAAATAGTAACATATCAACATAACTTGTAAAGATGTAATTGAAACTAAATAAAGTTTAGTGATCGAAATGAAAAAAAGGCAACATTTCATAGACTAAGTAATGAAAAAATTGGTTGTAAACAAGGACATGAATAGTAAAATGAGAGAAAATCTACAATAGATGAATGGTAAAAAATCCAAATCACTTATTTTCTTTTATAATTATTGTTATACCTTTCATGAGAACTCGATGTCGCGGCGATCCTTCTCAGATGAGTTGAGAGGTCTTTGGTTAGATAAGAAGTCACCACCTGATATTATGGTTATTAGAAACCCTAACTGGTCTTTAAAGATTTTAGTCAATGGATTGGTTGCGTAAAGAAAAAGTATTAGCACCCCTAACATGTTTTACCTGAGATAAGTTGCATTATTTTTCATTGTTTGTGGTTGCTATGGTTTTGAGGTGTTCCTAAATTCTATCAGTTTATTATGACGGGTTTGCTACGATGAACAAACCCTGATTTGGTAGATCAAGAATTTGATCTAAAAATCCCGGCTTAAAAAGATATAAAAAGAAAACAAGCTTATTAGCAAAATTCTATGTCGCGAAGGAGCTAAAGTTAGAAATTTAAAGAGATTTGGTGAATGTCCAAATTGGACCTTTTCCTTTGGTATTTTGAATTTCCATGACTCTTCTATCATGGGACAAAAGTTGAAATATCCTAAATTATTATTGAGGTTTCTTTTGGGATAAATTTGAAATTTTTGGTTACTACGTCATTCCAAATAATATTTTAGATAAAACTCCTTGTAATTTTTATCTTTATATTAGAAGTGAACGAGTCATATTACTCTTAATAATATTTTAGATATTGACCTCATATAGATTTTTTTTATCTTTATATTAAAAGTAAATAATATATTTTCTTTTCAAAAATAATTTTTTTATATTTTTAAAATATAAGCCAAAATTCTTTGGGATTTTACAATCTGATTGTAAAATCTATGCAATACTTAGTGTATTTTTAAACATGCAAAACTATTTTTTGAATTGTTTTCTTAATTTTAAGGTAGGCTTCAATATATATTTTTAGGATTTTCGGCCATATACAAGGAAATATTTTATTTTTTTAAAAAAAATCATTTTTTATTATTTATTTTTTTAATGCTATTTTTTGATAAAAACCCATTTTTTTCTTAAAACGAATCAAACTTAAAACATGAATTTTATTATCAAAAACAGGTCAAAACCCATAAAATTCAAGAACACAAAGAACAAATAAAGAATATCAAGAACATACCTGGTAATATGAATCAAAATACAAACAAAATATGATCAAAACAAAGATATGAGCATGTTGGAAATCAATCACTATACAATAATCAAGCATCAAACATCAACGATTATCAGTCAATAATCATGATTTGATCAAAATAAATTTTGGTGCAAAAACAAAACTTTAGGATTAAAACTCAGGGAAAAAAATAGTTATTGATATAAGTTAACCCTTGATTATTGATTAATCAAATCTCATGAAGTTGCTGGTGCAAAGGATTAAACCAAAATTAATCCAAATCACGAGGGCAAGATAATGTTCTTTCCAAAAACACGAATAATAGAAACCCCAGAAAGCCCAATTGCTGCCCATCCCTAGAAAATGCACTTTAATCTCTAAACCCATTACTTTCTATCCTAACAAACTACATTGCTAATACCAAGCATATTTGAATAAAAAAAACTAACAAACAACGTCAAATCATCTAAATCATGCATGAGGTTTCATTTTCTAAAATTATCAAATTAAAAAAATAATTGTATTCAAGAGCTCAAAACTGACATTTTAACATCTAATAGGCCTCGATATTCTTGTAAATAATTAAATATTTTTTGTTGATTTTTTTCTTGACATAATAAAGTGTTATGAATATATTAAGTTCATGATATTTTCTGTAATTTCTGAATGAATAAAGATAAAGTGAAAAACTAACTAAACTATAGGAGGGATAGAGTGATTTTTATTTTTAAAAAATAACTAGTCATTCCATGTTTTTTAAATGATAGTTAATCCTTTTATTGTAATGTTTTTTTTTTTAATTCTAACATTTATTTTTTTATGATTATATAGGAAAGTAATGTGCACATGTTTAAAAAATATTGGCATAAATATTCAATGAAAATAAAATATATATTTTTATCATTTTCAATTTTTATATTATTTTCTTCATTTAATTATTTTTAAATTTTTTTTACAGTTGCATGAAAATAATCAAAATATTTTTTTTTATTTTATGCTTTATAATTGCTTTACAAATCATGATGTGTTTTTATTTGAATAATTGTCATTTGCATAAAAACTTTTATGCTCTCTCCAAAGTTACAAGAAATTAATAATAAGAAAAATGATGTTTTGACTAAAGATGTGCATTTCTTTTCTCGCTTAATTTAAATTATTTGAGTTTTGACTTATATTTATTTTAATTGCAATAAGTTCTTATTAATAAGAAAATCATTGCTTTGTCAAAAGTAAAAAACAATTAATAGAAAAAGTTTTTTTGATAGAAGAAATATATATTATTGGAGTTTTTAAGAATACTTATTTTATTTTTTGTAAAAAAGAATTTAAAAAATTTCCTCATAAATTTTAAATAGATGAATTCTAGCGACCATAATTAGCCTTCATTAAAAATGAGAGAAAGCAAATAAAATAAGAAGGACATACAAGATAAAATAATATTTGCGTGCCCTTCGATCTTTTGCTTCTCATAAAGTGGGTCAACTTTTATTTTTGATCTTTAATTAAAATTAACAACTCTTTTTACAATTAAAAACATTCCTTTTCAAACAAGACTTGAGATTTTTATGGTAATATTTGTCAATTAATTTATAATAAAATTTATAGAAATATAATTTGTAGATTTTTTAATGAAAATAGTTTTTTATTTTAATATTTTATATAATCTTTTTGAAATTAATTATTCTTTTATTTTTTTGTACTTTGCTTCAAAATTATCATGTTATTATTTTTTTAGTTTTTGATTGAAGATTTATTTTTTCATATGATGCTCAGTTTCTCTTGGTAAGAAAATGAAATCTCAACTAAAATAATTATAATTTAGATCGATGAAATTTTCTTAAAATATAAAATTTTAAAATCATAAAATTAAATAAAAATAAGTTTTGAAAATCATCCAAGAACATCATGCGGGCATACCTGTAGTTAGTAGTATTTTGATATTCTAAAATCTTCAAATATCGTCGCCCTTTGGATGTTCTGAAATTAAAATTTAGAGAGAAATATTAAGCCCAAAGAGACAAAATCCCAAAGTAGTGGGGCCAAGAAATCAGCATTTTGCGTCCAAGAAATCCAGTCTGAATATGATGGTTCACTTAATACAAAGTACAAACACAAAGACAAGGAAAATAAATTAATTCCAAATAATATTGGTATATTATGTTTTTATGTCATGGGACTATTTTTAAAATATTTTTTTTATTTAAAAATATATTAAAATAATATATTTTTTTATTTTAAAAAAATTATTATTTACACAATTAAAAAAATATTAAAGATTTTTCAAAAATATAATTCGACACAATGCCAAACCTAGAAAGCTCCAGACGGTGATATCTCATTACAAGACAGGCTTACATTAATTATCCTCTGTCACATGATATACCTTCCAGCGACGTTCGCATGCACATGGTGCCCCCACTTTCCCGCGATGCTTTCATATTGATTAAATAAATAAATTATATTTGTTCTATACTATCATCTTGTTTTATTTTTTGTTTTAAAAGTATTTTTAAAAAAAATTAATTTTTTTTATTTCAAATTAATATTTTTTATTATTTTCAAAATATTTTAATATACTGATATCAAAAATAATTTCTTCAAAATAAAAAAAATATTATTTTAATGTATTTTTAAATAAAAAACAATTTAAAAAACAACCGTAACCACACTTTCAACACGCTAATAATATATCTTTGCATTCCAGCTACCATCTAAAGATTTAACATGCCTCCTTTCATATTTAAAATTAATAGCATTAATTATTATTTAAAAAGATAATAAAATTAAAAAAACTTGAGAAATTATAGAATGAATATAAAAAAAAAACACGATTGATTTTCTTGACAGGTGAAGAATGTTAATTTCACCATTTAATTTTGATTTGAGTTTTTTTTAAAATATCTTTTTATAATATTGAAATTTTAACAAATGTTTTAAATAGCAATTAATCAAGGGGTAATTTGAATATAAAATGAGAGTTTTGTAGCATATTCTAAAACGTGACGATGGTTTCTAATAAGACTTGTTTGAGATTGTGGTAACGGTTGCGGTCTCAAGTCCCTTTTACTTAGAAATGCAAAAAAATAATATTTTTTTACTTTTTAAAAATTATTTTTGAGATCAGCACATTAAAATAATTTGAAAATATAAAATAAAATAATTTTTAATAAAAAAATAAAATTTAAAATGTTAAGCTTTCAAATGTTAGCTGTAATTAATTTCATGATATCAAAGAAAAGAGAAGTTATTGTTTTTTCTTTCTTATTTTCCAAAAACTAAAACAAGAAGTAGGCCAGACATCATGCTATTGTCACTTGTTTTTCTTACAACTTGAATGTGGGTATCTATAAAAATATAATTTTATTATTAATTAAGACTAAAAAAAAAATAGTTTGAGTTTTATAAAGGGCTATTAAAAATTTAAAAATTTGTAGAATTAATTAAGATGAATGTAAATTAATCTAAATAATTATATAAAAAAAAAGAAAAAGAAAAAAAAAGAACGGAGGGACATGATTATTTTAGTGTAATCTGTGAAATATCACATGATTTGTTTGGTATCTGCTCCAGGTTAGATCACTCGTGTCCTGCCTGGATTATCAAAGTAGATTTTTTTACAGATGTCTCCTGACCCACGTGTGACCCTACCTTGTCAGACCATCCTCCTTTCATTTTTTCCACGTTATCTCTCATAAAAAAATCGGCACACCTCCAGGCAGGCATCACAAGCCTTCGATATGACGCCGTTTTCTAGCCAATTACTACTGTACAAAACACATATCCTCGTTGATTTGATGAATAGTAAAGTGGCTTTCGTCGTTTATCTATCCGAAGACTAAAAAAGACCAGCGAGAGACTTCATACTCAATTGCTTGTACAACTTAAAAACTTCTAGAAATTAGTACACGGACTTTGCTTCTTTGACATTCTTGTAGCTTCGTTTTTAAATTATTATCTTTTTTAAAAAATATTAAATTAATAATTTTTAGATAAATCTAAAATAAAATTATTTTAATATATTTTTAATTAAAAAACACTTTTAAAAACACTTTCCACCAATTACCGAACATACAAGGCTATTTGATATTGCATTTCTATATGTATACGGTGTGTTTAACATAAAAAAATATGAAATTGTGAAACTAAATGTATTTATATTTTTGATATTTTTATATAATTTAATTTTACATCTAGTTTAGATAAGATTAGAATATTTCCTTGCTTATCCATTTAATCGAATTTAATAACAATAATGGGATCTGAATATGTTAATTGTTTTTAATCGCACGTGTAGCCTAGCTTAGTATATCGTACACGTAGTGCCTTTTAGTCACCGAAGTAAAACGACAGCGATGTAGGGTAATAACAGCTAGTGAAAGAAAATGTGCAAGTGTCGGTAAACCAAACTAGGCTCGAAGGATTTGAAGTCAACGTGACTTTCCTCATTGACTGGGTTACGGTGTCAATTAGTCGGCGACTAATTGTGATTAGTGTGGGACCCAGACAACTGTCCCTTCACTTCCAGCTCTCTTTGCAATTTGTGCCCAATCCAGTCTCCATTACCAGCTTTTGGTTCCTAATCCCGTGAAACATTTCCCGGTTTTGTCCTTTCACTCATTAAAAACGAGAGAGAGAGAGAGAGAGAGACAAAGGGTAGATTAGTAAGTAAAATTAAACAGGCGTCAAATTATCAGCAGAAACCCATCCATCATCATCGTCATCTCGTCTCTGTAGTCTCAACTGCACACTTATCTTCTCTCTCCTGCAGTCGCTTTCTCTCTCACTTTTTACAGCAAGTTACCAGAGAGGACGACAGTGAAACTTATCATTGAAGTATAATAAAGAAGCAAAAACAAATGCCCTCCTCCTCTCATCCTTTTCTTCTGTTCCTGTCTTTCTCTCTCAAACCTCCCTATGAGCTACGACTACCTGCCTGCCTGCCTACCTATAGCAGCTACTGTACTTCTTCCCTCCTTTTCATCATCAACACTCACCATTATCTCACACCCAACACAGTTTACTTACTAACCACAGTTGAGTAGAGTAGAGTAGATCCCAATTCAATCCATTCATCTTTCATTTTCTCGATACCAAATAATCTTCCTTGCTCTTTTTACTGTTTTCATCTGTAGGTTTTAGCTTTTCCTGTTTTTAAGATCGAAGTCTAAATCTTGAATCTTTTTGACACTCAACTCTGTTTTCTTTCAGCAAGATTTGTATACAAGCTACTTGTTTCACTCCTTTACGTTTTGGCTTCAAAACTCGCTTCTTCAACTACAAATCTTTGATTCTTTCTTGCCCCTAAGTTAGCAAATCTGTATTCTTCTAGCATTTTGTCCTAAATTTAACTCAAGTTTTTCCCCTTTTGTTAGAGACAGAATCGTGTCTCAAGAACAATGAATCATCTTCCAAGGACAAGTTTCTTGATTCCGGTACTATGCTTTCTTTGTCTTCAAATCCAACCTTTACACTCATTTTCAACACAACCCATGAACTGTACGGACACTACACGACTGTGCACATCGTTTTTGGCCTTTAAACCCCAGGAGAACCTAACTCTAGCAATGATTCAAAGCATGTTTGATGTGTTACCCCAAGATGTGACCAGAGAAGGCAATGGCCATGGCTACATATTCATCAAGAAGAACTGCTCTTGTTTGTCCAAGGACAAAGTCTATGTGACTAACTCTACATATACAGTGAAATTCAGTGGGGGTTATGTTTATGACATCGTGATCAATGCTTATGACGGGCTTGCTTTCTTGCCCAACACAACAAGACAAGCAAAGGTTGGTGCTGTTGTGTCATTGAGGTTGTTCTGTGGGTGTTCAAGTGGGTTGTGGAATTATTTGGTGAGTTATGTGATGAAGGAAGGAGATACTGTTCAGTCCTTGTCTAGTCGATTTGGTGTTAGTATGGATAGTATTGAGACAGTGAATGGGATTCAGAATCCTGATAATGTTACAGCTGGTGCGCTGTATTATATTCCTCTGAATTCAGGTTAGTCTTATGATTCAATGGCGTTATTTTGGTTATTCCTTATGTGTAACTCTTTAAATGGGCTTTGATTTTTGAGTGATGAATTTTGGAAATGCTAAGATTGGAAATCTGTTTTCTGTTTGCTGCTTCATTTTGGATATTTTGCTTATGTCCATAGAAGCTGCTATCACAGTCACAACAATCTCTCAGCTTCTGGTTTTGACGACTTAATTTCTTCAAATTACTCTTTAATTTCTCTAACTTTCCTTTCAACCTAAATACCTAGATTATTGTAATGGTTTAGGCATTACAGATTGGATACTCTGTTTGACAAGGATGCCAAATCAACATAATGGAAAAAAAAATCATTTATGCTAGCAGAAGCGTGGGATGGAGAATGGCAAGTAATTGGTTGCTGGTGCTTAACTTGCCAACGTTATTTTTTGTTTCGTGTTGTGAATACTAGAAGCAAAATTCCCATGTTCCATAGCGCAACTCCGTGAACAATTATTTAAATTAAAGTATTACATACATGCCACTCTGCTTATGTTCTTTTAACCATTGCCTCTGCAAACTGGGCTTTTATATTGTTTTCTTTTTTGTGGAAATTTAATAGGTGAAGTTTCCTTGGTTTTTGTATTTTTTTTTTGTGTATTGATTTAACCCTCCTATTGTTTTCTAGTTCCCGGGGAACCTTATCCCTTGGAGAATGATAATCCTCCTGCTCCTGTTCCTGCACCTCCGGATGACATTTTCTCAGGTACGGATTAGTACCTTAATAAATTCACAAATGAACTGTCTTTTGTAGCACTTCATCAACACATATGATATGATTCTGAGTGTACGGTGTGCAAGCGTGTATGAGAGAGAGTTATCTGGCCTATAATTGTGTGTTTACCCGGCTTCATCTGCTGCTTTAGTTTGAAAAAGCAAAACCAATATCATGGTATATAATTAACCAGAACATATAAAAGTGCAATAATGGCAAACTACTTTAGTCTAAAACGCATTGCAGATCTTTCAAGCACATTACCTGCTGTATGTGCTGATTATGAAACAAAGTTTATTCTTAATATTGGCTGTGAGCAGATTATGACTGTCACCCTACTTTGGCAATTTACTTTTACTTTTATTTTACTATCACTAGAATCTTCTTGATGGTAGCTCTAGACTAATTAATGATTCTTTTGATTTAAATAAATTCAATGTATTGACTCTGAACATAATCATAAGTCCCCATTTATGCTGAAATATGATTAAAATTCTGGTTAAAAGCTGAAATTCTAAAGTTTTCATTTTCTGTTCTCAAAGCTCCTCACTCTTTCTTTTTTTGCATCAGTTCTTCCTGTTAAAGCTGTGGTGTGAGTTCTTATATGTCACAAAATAACTTGCTATGTGTTTTGCAGCAAATATTCCAACAATTCACAAGGCTCGTGTACCATATGGATGGATCATAGGGGGTCTTGGGATCGGTCTTGCACTGATTGTATTATGTATAATTATTTGTGTGTCTCTTAAGTCCTCAAGTTGCTTATCTGAATCTCGAGGAAGTCACGCCAAGCCTCCTGATGGCAAGATTTCTCAAAAGTTTCATATTCTTCGCAAGCAAAGCTTTTGTTGTACTTCTAGAAGGTCCATCTGCTGCAAATCTGTAGACTGGAAGCAAACAAATGGGGAGTCTAGCAGCCACCAGATTACTATACCTAAAGGTTTTACCAACTGTTTATCAGATTTTGATTTATACATAAACTCTGGAATTCTGATGTGAAGGATTGGTTTTAATGCTTTTGGTGCCGGTGTCGTGTTTTCCTTGTCAACTTTAAGCTTTGAATTTATGACTTCATATTCTTGTTCACAGGTCTAGCAACTGATGTATTTGATGAGAAGCCTGTGGTTTTTACATACGAAGAAATTCTTTTTGCAACTGATGAATTTTTGGATTCTAGTCTTCTTGGTCATGGAACATATGGTTCTGTGTATTATGGTCACCTTCATGACCAGGTTTCTAGCTATTTTCTTTGTTTCTTAGGTACCTAGTGATCATATAACATAAAGAATAATATTGTTTTTAATCTTTCCAGGAAGTTGCTATTAAGAGAATGACTGCTACAAAAACTAAAGAATTTATGGCTGAGATGAAAATCCTGTGCAAGGTCCATCATACAAATCTGGTAATGCTTTTTATAATCGAATAGCTGGCTTGATGCCCTTTTGTTTCACAAACTTGAAGCTCTGACTCTTATTTTGGTTTAACATTGTCAAGGTAGAATTGATTGGCTACGCAGCTAGTGATGCAGAGCTCTTCGTGATCTATGAATATGCACAGAAGGGTTCACTTAGAAGTCATTTACATGATCCCCAAAATAAGGGTAAGAAGTTGCAACCTTACAACTTCTGGATGGTTTTAATTTCTTAAGTTTGTAAATTAATTTTCCTGAAAAAGTGTTGCACAGTCATTCAAGGAAGTTTGCTAGTGATTACTTTTGACATAGATACTAGTATGTAAGGCATCTGCAAGGAACATGCATTTTTTTTTCCTGTTCTTTTGATATTAAATGTTTTTATTACATATACTAACTCAAGACATCGTCTGGAAAATGAGTGTCCCTATAACTATAGTTTGTGTAAGATCTCTGCGGTATCCATATAGTCATTTTTATGTCTTGTTCTGTTTTTCATTTGGTTCCATAAGTTACCTCAATTCAATATCAAGCACGTAATACTTCATTAAGCATGAATCTAGATAGTGCTTGCTTTGCGCAACTACCTAAAAGGACAAAAAATGCAACTTATATTAAGCTGTCATGTTCATTTCATTCATATTGCAATTAATGGAAGCAATTTGAGTGAGGCATGTTTGTAGGACCCATTTTATTAGAACTGAAAATTGAAAATTTTGACTGACTTGAAGGTCATACACCACTTTCATGGATCATGCGGGTCCAGATTGCACTTGATGCAGCTAGAGGCCTGGAGTACATCCATGAGCACACTAAAACACACTATGTCCACCGGGATATCAAGACAAGCAACATCTTACTTGATGGTTCCTTCAGGGCCAAGGTTTCAACATATCAGACTTAATTATTTTTATTTCAATCTCAGTGAACGTCACTGCATCTCACAAGGTAGTGTGCCTATAGATTTCAGATTTTGGATTGGCAAAACTGGTTGGCAAAACAGGCGAGGGAGAAGCTACAGCAACAAAAGTTGTTGGTACATATGGTTATCTAGCACCAGAGTGAGTAAATATACTCTTAGACAACTACTGCAATCTATTATTATTCCTTCAACTAGTCTAACCTTTCACCATTGGCCTTGCAGATACTTGAGTGATGGCCTTGCCACAACCAAGAGTGATGTTTATGCATTTGGTGTCGTTCTTTTTGAGATCATATCTGGGAAGGAAGCCATAATAAGAACTGAAGGTGCGGTTACAAAAAATCCTGAAAGACGTTCACTGGCATCTACTGTAAGTTTTGCTTCTATCCATCTAATGAAGCATAACTTGATCAATACATGGCACCTGAGCTAAGCAGTGATCTGGATGAACTAAATGTCTAAAAGCTCCTTAAGCACTGGCCTCTCACGTATCTATAACATAAAAAGAAATTTCCAAGAGTTCTTGGTCCTCAACCTCAGGACTTGCTCTCTGGAAAACATGGTGTTGGTTGTAAGAAGAAAAAATAATTTTGGCAATATGGCATGGATGCTTTTCTTATTCTTGATACTTGTTTGCCACCCTCTAAATGTCATTGTTCATTATTGTACCTTTTCTGGCTTTGACATTATTTTTCAATTATTTTGCAATTGTGCATGTATCCTTTTGTGCGGTTGCATCTGCATCACTCGGTAAGCATCCATGTTTGTTGCTATATTTTAAAGCATTCCCGTGAATATTGCAGATGCTAGCAGCTCTTAGGAACACACCTGACTCCATGAGCATGTCAAGCTTGAAAGACCTCATTGATCCTAATATGATGGATTTATATCCCCATGATTGTGTATTCAAGGTAAATGCTTTACATAAGATGCCACCTGTTTATGTTGCAGTGACTTACCTTTCTAACTTCTGTTTCTGTGTATCAATGCATAGTTGGCCATGCTAGCAAAGCAATGTGTGGATGAGGATCCCATCCTACGGCCTGACATGAAGCAAGTTGTGATTTCCCTGTCACAAATTGTTTTATCCTCCATTGAGTGGGAAGCAACTCTTGCTGGGAACAGCCAAGTTTTCAGTGGTCTTGTCCAAGGAAGGTAGTAACGGAGGAGTCTTCCATCCGACCAGTTTCACATCTTTTTTGGCTGCCTTGAAGCCCCCCTTCCGTCTTTTTTGTCTTTATAGTAGCGCGTGCACAACAGCCTCACATTCTACCAAAGCAGTAATATAGTGGTATTTAAACTTGCATTTCTTTTCATTCTCATTGCCTTCTCTCCTTTACTTATTATTGCTGTTGTATAATTTTTTTACATTTGTGTGCAAAATTTTGATTTAATGTAAAATTTGATGATGCTGTGAGGAAAGGTTTGACTGTTTTGCATGACAAGGAACTAGTTGCGTATATAATAGCATTTCTTTTTTCTTGTTCTCAATTGTAGTAGGTTGATTTGTGATCTCATCTAGCCTCCAATATATTGCGGCCAATAATCATGAAATTTTTATAATCTACCCGACGATGCTAATAAGATCGTTTTGATTAGATTGTTGATCTGGAAGCAGTTATGCTCAAGTTTATGAGACTTCTGAAGTAGAATAGGATAAGAATGTTTTTGGCCACAAGAGATGATGGTCATATATATGAAAGCAACATTGACCAGAACAGATCATCTTTGGTCTTAATTAACTCGCCAAGAATTGGGATGTTTCCATTTCAATCAATTGAGATTCAACATTTTTTGATGTTGAATTTAAACAGTTCTAATGCCACTTAACTCAAAAAATACATCAGTTAATTCTTGTAAATTTGCAAGTTTTGTTTCTGCTAAACCAAAATTATATTGAACAAGGAATGGAATTCTAGCTCTGATCAGCAAGCCTAAACTCAAAAGTGCCCTCCCGAAAACACAGACATGGAATTAGATCAGTGTCATGGCAACCCTTCATGCAAAATGGCTCACTTAAGAGGGTTTTCAGTTCTGTAAGCCATTGAAGCTAGAATATTGCTTGCTATTGAGGTTCCACTCCTTGGGCAATGGGAATTCCAAATGGCTTCTGGGGGGACCGCATACAGGAGCAAGGCGAGGGAGAACCTACTACATGGCTAGAATGTGACAAACTAACCTGCCAGAGAGTGTTTCCGATAATTGGATTGTACTGGACACTTGTTCAGCTGGTAAAAAAAACTTTTCTAAATAAAGTAAACAGTGGCATTTATTATTCGAAAAACTATGCATTGGATTTCAGCAAAATCATTGTGCTGCAAATCATTATTTACTTGTATTACTTAAAACTGTCTAGCTATTACTTTTCTTTACTTTACTGTAAGCAGGTCAGATAACAGATATTATACTACTTGCAAAGTGAAGCTAGGACCCGACGAGGTGGATTGAATGATCTTCGAGCATGAAGAACAGCCCAATTATCTATCAATAGAACATCACCTTTCTGCCAAGGAATGGCAAGACTTTCCTCTTCAAGGATTTTCAAACAGTCATGGATGATATCACCTGGCAATGGTTGGCCATCACCAAATGTGACTGCTTTTACAGGATCATTTCGCGCATCTTTCCACCCTGTGTATGCTGCCACCATGCTATTAAACCAGATTTTACGATTTCTTGACTTGTCATATTTGATAGCCGGGATTGGACCCATTATTGTTTTCACTCCATCTTCAAACCATTCCAACGTCATTCCTAGCTTAGCAGCCCTGTCGTTCAAAGTTTAGATCATCTGAATTTAATTTCCATTTCCAAAATATCAATCAATCAACAGCCCTATGCAAAGTCTTAAAAAACACACAAACCTTTGCTCTGCCACGCTCTTGTCATTAGTCAGAAATGTTGACTTCCATCCACGGCCAATTGGAGAAGATGGATCATCTTCTTCACCCAAAACTCGAGTATAAATCAAGCCATGCTCCTCTATTTTTTCAACAAAATCTGGGTACCTCTCTTTCATTCTTTCATACACAACATGGCTAAGAACTATAGGAGTCTCTCCCCCACTTCCTGGCTCCACTTCACAAAAGAAGAACAGCTTCGATGGAAATTCAGGAACCTGAAAAACAAAAAAAGCAGCCAAATCAAATACCAACTAATTTGTTGATTAGGTAAAGATTAAAGCTAGATAATATTAGTGTTTTGGAAGAACCTGAGCCATTTCATGGTGAAAGGGTATCTTTTGGTCAGGTGGGGACTCATTAGCAGTGAAGACACGACCAACAACGTTGGTCCTAGGAGCTGCCCCACCAACGTAAGGCAATTCCTCGAACCCAAACGCTTCTACGACGTCATTGAAGTCCTTCGCAGTGTTTACATCAAACCCTCTAAAGAGAATGGCTCCAGTTTTCAGAAGCAAAGAGTCCAAGAAGGGTTTTTGGGCTATAATAGAATCGGTGAAGAAGGAAAGAGTAGAGGAAGAGAAGGGGTTGGGAGATAGAACGGAAGGGAAAGGAAAGGAAGGGATGTTGCTGTAGTGTTTTTGGTGTTGAATTTGGATTTCCTTGAAAGAACTTGACATCGTTACTGTATCGTACGTGTGATGGTGTCTGCAGATCTGGTTCGGTTTCTTGTATGAGGATTGAGGAGGAGGATGGAGTGTGTTTCGACAAGCTAGCCTGCAGTGTCGTGAAGCTTTTGAGAGTCTTGTCAGGATTATTTTCACTTGGACGAAATTGAGTCCAGGTTCATTGTGGCTCTATTATCCCTTTATGCTTTCCTTCAATTGTTAAAGTGAAGATTGAATGCATTTGTTACTAATATTATAATTTTTTTTAGAAAATTAAAGTTTAAAAAAAAATTAGAACTTTCTATTCAAATATAATATTTCTTCATTCAAAAAGTTAAAAAAAGAAAAAGCTAGTTTTCTAGTTTTTTTCTTTTTTTAATTCATACTATGTTTAAAAAATACTTTTTAGATGTTTTTTTACAATTTTTTTCTTACAAGTTTTCCACAGTTTTTCAAATGAAAAAACAAAAACATAAACAATATCTTTTTTTAGCAAAATGAAAAATTATTTTTTCATTTCTTTTTCATAATTAGTTAGTATCATAGATTTAATTTTTATTATAAATGTAATATAAAGAATTTTATGAGGTAATAATATAATTTTTCATGATAATTTTTAATTTAAATAAAATAAAATAAAATAAATATTATACAATTAAATTATCATATACGATAACTATTATAAAATATAGTTTTTATTTTTTTTAAAAAATTAGATGTAATCTTGATATATTTCTTATTTGTACTGGTAGAAAGATTTGTCTTTGTTTTTAACAAATAAATATATTTTTGTATTTTTATTAAAAAATAAAAACTAGAGAAAAAAATAAAAGTTAAAAAAATAGCTCTCTCATTTAAATCCCAAGCTTGCTATAACCTTACATAAAAATTGATTTTTAATGTGATTTAAAATGTTTGGAATTATTTGGATTCTCAAATTTTGAATTTAGATTTTAATAACGATATTCCTATGCATTGCTGGTTTGTTTTTAAAGTTGAAGTGTTAATGTAATTTATTAATATTTAAATTTGGGTTTTTTTTATTGTTTGATATTTAAAAAAAAAATAAAGTGTAGTTCTCATTTTCCTTTATACATATATTTGACATCTGGCATGGAAGGACAAAATCGAAAAAAGTTTAAAAGAACTAATAGCAGGACGGTAGAAGGATAGAATCCATAAACAAATTTGTACAAGGGCGAAATGTATAGAAAATTAAGAGTTCAGGGACGACCATTAAAGCTTTTTAATTACAGAAACACTCGGTCCCTCCTTCCAGACTATATATTACATTTTTTTTTTAATTGATCATTACTATGCTTTTATTTTTTTAAAAAGGTTTTTTTGGTTGCTTTTCTTTCCATGTCTATATTTTTTTTATTATATTATTAAATAAAAAAAATATTTTTTTAAATTAAATTATTTAATTCTCTGTTGGGTTCATAACTTTAATTATTTGTTTGACAGGTTAATCTAAATTAATTTGTTGTCGTCTCAATATTACAATAAAAAAAACAATTTTATCTTGAATTTCTTTTAAGTTAAATCAGGTTTTTATTGGTCATCCGAGTTATTTTTAAACTTGTCATGTCTACTGGGTTATATTAAGTTAATCTCCATATAATTTAATTTGAAACTCAAGCTAGATAAAGAGTTAAGTCGGGAGGTTTCAAGGTTGACCTACTAAATCAGGTCTAACAAAACAGCCAAAGAGTTCCTTGCGACAACACACTAACAATCACATCAAACTTATTAGAATGTTAATTTTTTTTTAATTAAAACTTGTTTTTGGAATAATGATAGAATGTTTTTTTAAAAATGAATATTCATGTAAAAATCTCCAAAAACAATTAGCAAGTTAATGAGACAAAGGGGTTTTATTTAGGAACAAATCTTTTTTATCCTTATTTTAAATCATTTAGAGTGTTTTTAGATATGTCTTATGTATTTTTTTAGTTTTTATTAAATAAATAACATAGAACAAAATGTTATTTTTTTATTGAATAATCAATGAAAGTGAAATTATTAGACTTCTTAGTGCATATGATTAAGTGAAATAAATTAAAGGATTACCCAGATAAAATATTTTAATTTGATATTATATAGCTCTAAGATTTAGTTTATTTAATGCGTGTGTGTTTGTATATATATTGTAATAAAGAAGATTTTTTCTGTGACCGTATTGAGAAGGTGTATGAGAATCAAATCAAATCTAAATAAAATGAAGCTGCACAAAAAGATAAGAGTAGATGTCCCATGATTGATTCCTTTCTGTTCTTATTCCTCTCACTTGTTGATTTTAAAACTAATATATGCTTTCTATTTTCTAAGATGAATAACTTTTTAATAAGAAGATTCCTCAATTATCTGAACCTGACTCTTAAAGACATAAAATGAATGTATAAAAGCATAAATAAGAGATTAATAGCTATAAAAATACCGCGTAAAACGACAAAAATAGCCAAGAATAAGCAGCATGTACATACATTCTTCAGATTGAAGATGATCAAAATGATAATGCACTATGGTTACTGAGGCCATTGATTAATTCTTTCACAATCAATTAAAGCTTTTTATTTTTGAGAATTTAACGGATTTCACATGTCAGCTGTAATATTATTAGTGTATAGGCAGTTGTTTGATTAATAAAAAAAATAGTTGTACATGGTTAGAGGTTGTAATTAAAGTATTTTGACGACCTAAAATCCTAAATTTTATGCTTAATTCTCTAGGCTAATATTTTTTTTTGATATTTGAGATTTTGTTTTATTTCTGTCTTGAGACTCCTTCTTGGTTTGGGACTATTAACAATTTCTAGATGTAGAGAGTTTTTGTTCTAAATGGACATTATAATGACACATTTGTGTATTTTGAGAGTTTTCATTTTCGGTAGTTTGAAGTCCTTTCAACATCAACGTCTAATTTTTTACACTAGTTTAGTTCTTTTGTTTTGATTTATATTATCGAGAGAACAATTTATTTTTTGATTTAATAGAAAGAATTACCCCATTTGAAAGTTTCAATTCCAAATGTTTGTTAAGGGAAAATAATTATGAGTTTAGAAAAATAAAAGGTCATTGGTTCCAAGTTTCTTCAATTTAGTCCTTATTTGACACCTAAGCCTTGATTTTCTTGTAATTTTATCTCTGATTTCACCTAATTGAGTTTAGAAAAATTAAATTCGGTCCTCTAAAATTCCAATCCTCTTAAATAATCCAAAATTAAGCTTTCAAACCTAATTTTTCACAAATTAAGTCTCTAATAAAATTAATTTGACCAATTAAAAGTATAATTAAGTCCTTGCACCTAATGAAATCTTATAATTTGATCCAAATTAATTCTTATAATTTGACCCAAATTAATTCTTAAACTTAATTAAACCTTTAATTGGGCCTATAATTAAATCAAATTGGCCTATTAAAAATATAAATTAACTACCAATACTTAATTTTATGTAGATTCATCCAATAATCATTCAATTTGACCCTGAATCTATATTGTCTTTTCGGTCTTGAGTACAATGAGGCACAATTAGCCTCCAAATTTATCCAAAGCTCCAGCTTGGGTCCTCCATGCATTTGGAACCCTTCTTAGCCCGCTCTTGCTAAGTTGTTAGTCTTTATTTTTTATTTTTAAAAGAAAAGGATAATTTTAGGGAAAACCCAAAAAATGGGTTATAACAACTATAATGGAGTGTGAGCTTATCTTAGAGCATTTATTCTCAAAATAATATTGCCCAAAAGTTTCAATTGAAGTTAGAAATTGACAATTATCACCAAGGTAATCTTTCTATCAAACAATTCTATTATGGTTTCCTTAATTTATGAAAGGAATATTATGGGATAATTTATTCTATTATTCCTAAGAAATCCTTAATGGCACTATAAGTTGTCCATCATGAGAGTCAAAGATATTAGTTTATAATAAAGCTAAGTCCAGAACTTGAGATTGTATTCGTTAGTTTAATTAACCAAAATCTTGATCCATCTTTGGATGTTTTCCTAGGGGAGTTTTAAGTGAAGACATTGTATATTAACTCAGCTTGGCCTCACTCCAAAAACCATGATGTCTAAGATGGTTACTATGGTATAAGTTGCTCTAGGTAAAAGAAGATTTAAGTCATATATTGAGCATTACAATAACAAAAAGCTTGGGCATATTACAAAGCATTTCAATAATAAATTATTTTATTATTGCAAAAAAAGGGTCATATCATTAAAGATTATTGAGTGCGACCTTAAAATTGACAGATTCCAACCCTTTTTAATGTTGTTCAATCTAATTTCATGGCTCTTTCTTTGGTTCCTTTTTTATAGAAGCATTATATAAGTAATTCTTCCTCTCTTCTCACACCTTAGATGGTCTACCATATGTTTTTTCTAGCTTTTCTACTTTCGGCATATAATGTAAATGGAATCTACTTGCTTCTTATTAGTTGGTTGACTTTGCGGCTTCCAATCACATGAGTGGTAGTACAAATTCTTTATATAATATTTGTAAATATGAGGGTGAGTAGCACATTTAGATACCCAATGGTAGTGCTCTTCCTATCACTGTTATTGGAATTTTATGGTGATGCAAACTTGGAGGATATAACCCTAAAACCCACAATCAAGATTGAATCCTAACCCAAGAAAGCTAAAACCAAGTTGAAAAAAACCCAACCTAGTGATTACTTGAACTAAAAAACTATAGTCATTAAATAAAAACCTTGACCCATTGATTATAACCAACAAAGAACCAAAGTTATATAGGTTGAATGCCATAAAGAAAGAATTTTTGATAAGTTTTGAATAGTTCAATAAAGAACCAACACCAAGAGAAATCCTCTCCAATATTATTTCTAAAATCAATGAGTTGTTGTAAATTACAAACCAAATAGAGTATTTTAGTTTAACAAAATAAAAATATTGAGCTGAAATTAAAATCCAAATATAAACTAGTTTAAAAGTACTTTAAAATCAAATAACAAAACCCAAGTCTTAATAAATAAAACCCAATTCATATAAAAA
>Ga0307507_10004460_pt1 | contig 24811 bp, 32 predicted proteins | sample 7_EM_MG_FD_207223 | JGI IMG/M metagenome (GOLD analysis project Ga0307507, IMG submission 207223) | Populus trichocarpa ectomycorrhiza microbial communities from riparian zone in the Pacific Northwest, United States - 7_EM | ecosystem: Host-associated > Plants > Roots > Unclassified | place...
TACTAGTACAGCTAGTACCAATCTGCGTGGCCCAGAAACCGAATCTGAGGTGGAAGCGAATTTGAGGGTGCCGCGATACTAGAGTAGCCATTAGGGGTAGGATTTTCACAAATATTTACCACAGGGGGTCGTTTTTGAGACCGTTTAGACTATCTAAAGGAAACAACCAACCGAGAAGGTGTGATTTGTGAAAAATCCTGACTTTCACACCCCATTGTGACCTCTTAGCGCGAAAACGCGCTTCACCAGATTATGCGGTACCATATTATTATAAGAACTAGAATAATCAGACCTCCCGCTAAGGCGTCCAGAATTGCCCTTTTTGGATAATGGGGGGGGGGGAGAGGCAACTCCAACATCCTAGCGTGAGGTTCGATTATTCTAGCTCTTAGGGTAGGCTAAACAAGACGCACCAGTGCACTCTTCCGGGAATTTCCCAGTAGTCTGTCTTCCATCCTGCTTCGGTTATAAGTTGTGACATCCTTCTTGAATGAAATACCGGTACATTATCGTCATCCTGGCCATGCTGCTGAATTATTGGAGTGCCAACCATGTTCTCCGCTAGGAGTTCATGCTTGTAACTATTCAATGATGCAAAAACCACCGACTTTTTCTTGGGATCGGATTCGTGCCACATGCAATAAGGTACATAGGCTGGAGGTATAATCAAAAATTTGCCCAATAATTTACAAGTGTGGGCTAAAAAGGGAATTCTCACCTGGTATTGAGAGATATCCTGATAGAGGAGCAGCCGCTATTATTTTGTCATTTCTTGAAGCGGTTAGCTGAGAAAACCCTAGTTAAAGAGTACCGTAAGAACTCGAATGGAAGAAAAATGTGCTAGGGCGTTGGAATTTCCCTTCCTATCATAATCATAGCTATGCGAGGGGAAAACACTGCAAACTCAGCTTCCACTAAAATAGGGCCAGGGTTTTGAGGGTTGCGGGATGGCAGAAAGGCCATTTTGGTTCTAATTTATTGTTGGGATTGCCGTTGTCTAGCCGGACTCTCGTACTTTACGTATAAAAGTCGCACAGGTGGCGCTTTCTGATGTACTGCGAGATAGGCGGAGGTGCGGTGTTGGCTTATCACTTGGACATAATGCCTTGGGCGCGTATGCCTGGATTGATGGTCGTCCCTTTTTCGTACAGGAATAAAAGCGTATTGAAAGCCCTCAGTTAATACTAAACAAAAGTAACACGCACAGCGCCTTACTAGGAGAGGCAATCACAGCGCCCTAGCACATTTTTCTTCTATTTGAGTTTTTACGGTAGATATCAGGGAATCCATACCTATGTGTAAGCGCGTACCAAGCACCTTGACCTATTAAATTACCAGTTAGTCATCAATAAGATAACTAGGCTTAGCAAATATACCTCCATTTGAATGACCAGTGATAACCCATTTATGCAAGTCAATTCCTTGGCCATTCCAATTGGTATCCTTCATCCACTGAGGAATAGCCTTGATACCGGCTTCAACATCAGCAAACCCCCAAATATCTATGCGCAATAAGTGGTGGATTAGGGCCTAATATTTACGAAAACGGAAATTGATGGGGAACAACTCACGCCAGTCATCGCCACTCCAAGTAGTAACACCGCTTGGGATGACCACCCAGGAGCAGAGGTCAGGCATTCCATCATATTGGCTTTTTGACTGACCGCTGTCAGCCTCAACGCCGGCACCGTGAAAAACGAGAAGAATTGGGAGTATGTTGTTAGGGTGTGGGTCACAGGATGCTATTGAAGGTGGAGGTCGTAAGACAGCATAAGAAACGATCCCAGAAGGGTGAAGAAACCTAGCCCCATCAACCTCCTCGACCAGATAAAGCTCTAGCTTACTCATATGAAACCTACGTGTATTTTTGAGGCAGCTCTAAACTGGCAACAGTGGCGAATGGTTTCCGGGCAGAGATCCAATTCTCTTTCCCTCTATTCCCGAGCCTGTATTTAACCTTCACAGCTAGCGCAGAAGAATTAAAGCCAATCTCCTCAATAAGGAACTTCACTGGCCGGGACTGCCCCGGCGCGATCCCCAAAGGCAGGTATCCCTCTCCAATGGAAACTTTCGTGAAGTTCTACCGCAATGTTAGAATCCATCCCCGTTAGTCCGATAGTAAAACACATACGTCACCACCGGACACCTCCAAAACCTCTATCCATCCCTCCGTTTCCTCATTCCTAACTGGCAGACTCACCCACTTGCCAGCCAACCTACCAGCCACAAGGTCCGAAACAACAACCTCCTCCTCCACGGCCACTAACCCACCTTTTGCAATTCTAACATCCACCTCAACCCCCACACTTGGCGGCATCCCGCCCCCAAAAGCCCTGATGTCATGCGTGACCCTAATATCAATCTTATGCTTGCCCCGGCCCAACTTGACCACCAGAGGCGCCCGCTTATAAGCGTACATATCACCACCAAAGTATTGTCGGTCATCAATCCAGAACTCATTTGCGCCGACGACATATACTACTACCGTCTCCTCATCGCACAATTCTATACCCCCGCGCGCCCAGGCTTGAAACTGAATCCCAGACCAGCCATATGTTGACCGGAGGATGTCCCAGTTAGTATTATTGAAGGATACACTTATTGTTCCTCGGGAGGAATTTGACGGCGTAGGGGCCCGGGAGAGAGTCGAAGTAGACCATGTTGCGCTACCGTTTATAGGAAGCGAACTAGGGAACGTGGTATTCTCTGGCGTCAAGCTTTGGAACCCGCCATGGAAAGACAGTGGGTCGGCACCCCATTCCGCTTCTGCGAGGTCGTTGTTATTATTGGTCGAGGTATTGTTGGTTGGTTGATTGGATAAAGAGCAGGGAGGTACTATACCCACCACGCGTGCCGATTTGAAAAGGGCCAAGCAGGTCCCAAGTCGGTGATAGAGATATCTGACTTGCGCATCGGGACAGCGCGAGTGACGAGAATAATGCTGTTTGCAACTGCATCGTTAGCGGGAAGATTAACAGTGCGTTGTTGTATGTACGTGCTAGTCGCACGAGGTTCGCAAGGACAAAGATGAATGGGTCCGTCCATCTTCTTGGCAACGGTCGCTCGTGTGTACTCACGCAGGGGTAAAGTATTGGGACAACTCGTTGTGTAAGGGCAATTACTTTATTTGGAGAACGAGGATCGAGCTGGGCACACGTATTCTCATGAGCTTTTAATTTAGATCTTACATGCCCAAGCAATATCTAGTGACAGTTGACACTTTTCCGGGGGAGGGGGGTTTATGTGATTCTACTATTTCACTCCCAGATAAAATTTTCTACGAGTCCCAATACTTTACCCCTGCAGCGAGTACAGCACCGACACAAGTGCAGTACAAGTGTATAATATTATGATCAGAATTTTAAGTCAAAATCAACATCAACCCCTTCACGGGGAGTGGGGGCCCTTGATAATGGGTACTTTTTGAATATAATTACGGCATCATACACCGGATAAGAGAAAAACCAAGAAGGGTCCATCTTATCTTACTCTATAATACATAGCTAATCCCTCCTAAGGATGAAGGGTAATGAACGAGAGAAGGCAAACATGAGCGGAGATGCAATGTGGAGAAGAGAGGAATAAAAAGAATAATGAATAAGCCTATCCCAATGCCGGAACAACCTTGCTTTTGATTTTCTCGCCCATCCGCTCCAATCCCAATCCGTCTGCTCTGTCTTGCAAAAAGGTAAAAAAGAGAAAATAAACACCCTAAAGTATCTATGAAGGTATCTTCTGTTGGGCGCCCTCGCTGAAATAAGTTACTACTTTAATGTTTTGTGGCGTTTACTCTTTACTCACTACATGAGCTTATCGAAAGCAGGTATCAAAGTTTGGGCTAGATTGAGAGGGTTAGTGGAGGATTCAATTGAAGGGGTTGGGTAAGTAGACTTATGACGTACCGAGCCAGAAAGAGAATACAAGCTTAGGCCCCGTCATCAAGAGCTTGGGGGTGAGGCCCTTGAAGAATGCGGTAGGCCCCTCGTGCTTGATCATGTTGGAGACGATCCGGAAACCACTTTCGGGGTTCTCAAAGTTCCTACATATCACCCTCGTTAGAGGAGAAAGAGCCATGATGGGGAGGAATTGCAGGAGGGGGATGATTTTAAACTACTTGTTTTGGATACGAGTCTTGATAACGTCTAAAGGAGCGGAGACGACGAGTGACGAAGACGCTCCAGCAATGGATGCGATAAAGTTTTGTCCCCAGGTTGCGGCATTGTAGTCAGTGAGTCCCAACATTTCCTTTGCGAATGCACTACCACCGAAGAGCTACAAGGAATGTCAGCAAGGCGTCGATGCATATATAGGAAGTGAGAATTGACGAACCGCAAAACTCCCAGGAGCGTTTCTGGCAGCGGTCCACCCCCATCCCCTGTACAAACCGAATCCTTCGTCGGAAATTATCTTAAAGAGACCTCGTCCCCTGAATGCATCCGGGTTTGTCTGGCGCTTGATCTTGAGAACGTCAAGAGGGAGAAGAACAATTTCTCCAATACCAATCATGCTAGCAGCAGCAGGTGTTTTAGCCCTCAAGTACTTTACCTATGGAAAGAACTGAGATACAGTAACAAACCTTCCGGCGGTGGCATGCAAGATCGCCTTTCCACTCCCCTTTCCAAAGGTCCTGTCAAACTTCTCACCATGATGGATTGAGAGATAATCCCTCACAAAAGGTTGACCACCATACTTGTAAATTCTTTGCGACACCTGCCTCACACCATATGGTTAGCTTTCACTATCAGCACGAAGACGAAAACAAATTTACCTTATACCCAGCAGCATATCCCAATCCAGGAAACAACGAGAAGAACTTGCGACCAAGAGGTTTTGCGGCATATTCCTTAAAGATGACAGTGTTCAATTGTGACACAGAGGCGATCTTTCCTTGATTGCTCATCAACCGCTTCGCAATGGTGTCGACCTTGCAGAGAAAGGGTCAACTTTCTTGTGATACAACTCGCGACAAACCCTACTTGGGTAAGGATATGGGTAATCACTCACAGGGTGGAAAACGGCCAATTCCGCAATTCCAGCAGATCCTGAAAGACCGGGTCAGAATTGAGCCTCCGGAATAAGCTCAGAGAAGGAAGAGAAAGGACTATATCTCACCAGAACCGAGTAATCTAGCAACGCCAGACTCCTTCTTAAAGCCCTTCGCCGAGGCATTGGAAACGAGTGCTGGAGACATTTTTCGATGCCGAGCAATTAAGATTGTAAGGGAGGAAGAATTAAAAGTGGGGATTGAACTACGAACTGAAGAAAGTTTGAGAGAGAGCTTTTTATTTTTGTCGGAGGTGGGAGGGGGGAGAGTTTTTTTTTCTCTCGGACGACCTGCGGGACAGGGTCACCGTCACTTTGAGGTCGTTGGTTTGCTTTTGTTTGTCCCGTGACTTCGGGATTTTGGGTAGTGCCAAGACGGAAATGACTTGTGATAAGTAACTGATAAGCTGTCAGAATCTTAGTTGCCGCAGCCCTTGACCATTAGTTTTGCGCGATGAGCGATACCGCAACTATGCTGTAAAGCATCTTTAAATGCACTTAGCCCAGTTAATTTTCTCAGTCGAGAGGAACGATATATAGTAAAAACTACAATGTTAGTCCCTATGACCATCCAGGAACTATTACTCGAGTGGCAGGTGAAGGATTGGAATCAATACCGGTGTTATAGGATGCTGTCATGCTAGTCAACCGGGACCTTCCAATTCCCCTTGAGCTCTCCGATCTTAATGGGATGACGGAGGATATGGCCCATATTCCCCAACAGCACCCCCCAGCGGTTCGTCTCAGCAGGATGCGAATCATCCCAGTCTTAGATGCGGGAGCGAGGACCCTTCAAGCGACTAGGGTGTTATATCCATACAGATGATCCCCCCGGTAGAGTGGGTTGCCGTGCTTGTATCGGCATCCCCCAGCTTGAGAGCTTTGGGGATCTAAGGAAGCGGCCCCTAGTCACTAATTTCCACGGCTACTGAAAGTAAGGCAACGAGTGGCATTCCCAACGACCAGCTTCGAGGCTTCCCGTGCCCATTGCTTGGTGGGTACATTGTATGCCCCGAGAAGGGCATATTGAATTACCTCAGAGCTGTCAATGGCTCCTTTTCAACCTTTTTTTTTTATGAACGCAATGCAAAGGGTCTTCTTTCACCACAAGTCCAGGGGTTCGATTTATCGGCTTGCAACGTTTCTTGATCTTGATACAGTCGCCTAGCGCAAGGGGATATTCTGCATCAGCCACACAGACAAGACAAGCTAAGCGCAATACTCCTATCCAAAGTGAATTTTGTACAAAACCAAAAGCCAGCAACAGTAAATACTCGAGTACCCAAACCAGCACTATGCCCCCCAGCAGAAACACTAGTACTTCTCGGGCTCACAAGTCACTATAAACTCACTGCACTGTAACATTTGCTGTCCCGACATTTACCTGCGATAGTAGCTTACCCGTGGCAAGGGCACACAACAACCAGCAGCGATGCGAGGCATCTGGCATCAGGCCGGCCGGCCACTCATCCGACTCCACCCCAGCTGCAAGTAATTGAATCACCACAAAAAAATTAACAATGTGACGTTTTTTTGTGTCCCGTTACATCGAATCTTATGCAGGGATCGCAACACCAGAAAGTTATCATACATTCGCTCACAAAAACCTGGAAATGAAGGACACAAGGGGATACTTGAAAGGGCTGAAGGTACAGTATTGATTTTATTCACCGTTTCCATAAGCTCTGGCTGCGATACGACCCTGATAATTTTTGGATCCTTCATCCTTCACCTGTCTCAGTTTTACAATCCAGTTTCTTGTGGGGTTAGCCGAATTTCCCGGTACAATACCCGTACCAGCATGTGAGCTGTACCTTTTTTTTTTTTTTTTGCCAACCGTTCCTGGTGCAGATTACTGTGCGCCATCACCGGAATCAGGCACACGAAGCCTAACTTTGTGATGCCCAGGTTTGTGGGGGGCTTTTTTTCCTCCCCAAAATTTCCGATTGTCCGTCTCGCTAAACTGTGGGTAAACTACAGCCCCCTAGTACAATCTCTTTCTCTTTTTTCCATCTTCTTTGTTCGAATATTTTTATCTTAGCCACCACCACAAGCAAGTGTTTCTCTCTTTCCATTTACAGACATGCATCTCCGGTCACTCGTTACCCTTTTCCCAGCAAGCCCAAGCGCTCCCGTAAAGCTGTCCTTCTACTGATACAACAAGCGATGAAAAAAGAAGAAAAAAAACCGCCACAGAAAGTAGGCAATAGTGGAAAACGCGCAGAAAAAAACATATACCATGTAATAAGGTTAAAGAAACAAGCAACGCTACCCCAGAATCTACCTTGAAATTCCAACCTTCTCAAGAATTTTGCTTCCGGCAGCGGAAACCGGGGACTGCTTCTTCTCTCCAAAGATGCCTAAGAGTTGTCTCCAGACAACACCAGGCTCCTGCGAAGCGTCGATGCCCTTCCATATATTCCTCTCCTTGTAGTATTCGACGACAGGTTTAGTCTGCTGGTGATAGGTAACAAGACGCTTCTTGAGTGTTTCAGCGTTATCGTCAGACCGCTGAATTAAAGGCTCGCCAGTGACATCATCCTTCATAGACTCTTTCGGAGGGTTGAAGATTCTGTGGTAGGAGCGTCCAGAAGCGGGGTGAACAAGACGTCCGGTGATGCGAGCAACGAGCAGGGCATCGTCAATCTCGAGCTGGACCACATGATCAAGCTTCTCGCCACGGTGCGCAAGCATAGAATCCAGACGGTCTGCTTGAGGAACTGTGCGGGGGAAGCCATCAAGAATGAAACTAAAAAATCAAAAAAAAATCGTCAGACAAAAAATTGTTTCCGTTGTGGTTGTGGTTGAAATACCCATTCTTGCATTGAGTATTGTTGTCCAGCTCGTTCTTGATCATACCAACCATGATTTCGTCACTGACCAAACCACCCTCATCCATAATCTTCTTTGCTGCACGACCAAGAGCTGTCTTTTTCGCGACCTGGGAACGAAGCATGTCACCAGTGGCCTAGAACAATCATATTAATTAGTATTGAGAATAGCCCTCAAAATATTTGTATCGCAAGGAGCATACGAGATGACAGATACAGAATTTCTCTTTGATCTTCGGAGCCTGTGTGCCCTTCCCTGCATTTTACCTCCATGTTAGCCGAGGCGTGCATCCCGATGGCGGTTTACCAAAATAAACTTGAGATCTGTCTTTATACGAAAGAAAGAAAAAGGCATCACCAACCAGCGCCGGGAGGTCCCATAAGAATCATCCTAAGTGAATCGACTGGAACGTCAGCCCCGCTGCCGGGATCCCCAGCCATGCTTAGTTCGAGTTTTTCTATCCGTTCCTGTAGCTTCTGGACCAGGTCCTTGAGACTAGCAACATCTTCTAATGAGGGTGCCATGTTTGGAGATTATTCTGTTTTTTTGAGTGGAGTTGAGAGGAGAGTACCGAGCGGAGTGGAGAGTGGAGAGTGGAGAGCGTAGTGTGTATGGGTGGAGTCGAAACCAGAGGCGCAATTGATAAAAAGAGGTGAGCCCGGGGAAGGGCGGGACAGGCTGGAGAAATAAGTTGGGGATCCGAAGGGTTGGGGTTTACTTCGGTCTCACGGGTCGTTTTTGACTTGATCTCCTCTTGTCCGACTACCGCCGAAAATATGCACAGAATAAAAAAATCAGCCTCAATTCTTCTCTTTCCTACTTTCGGTTGAACGGTTTGGCCATCCTATTGTTTTATCTTTACATCTCTTTGGCGGGGTTGTGTTTCCGTATTACATAGGGTTGTTGGTGGGGCTTGAACGTGTTTGAGAGCCTCTCAACACCTTCCAAGCACTGCTACCAAAGCATCTTGATACCCTCAACACCACTCATTCCAACCCACGGATCCATCTCTCTCAACTACAATCTCATCCCAGAACCTCCCAATAATATTCAGCGATGCCTCCCACACTTGGTGAAGCTGTTCCTAGTACTACTGTCTCTATCGCCCCTCTCATTCTCCTTAGCGCCTGTGATCACTATGGTCGCTCAGCGAAGGGAACCAGGAAAAGAGTTGTCGGTGTACTGCTCGGTCAAAATAACGGATCAGACGTTAGAGTAACTAATAGTTTTGCCGGTATAGAGTTCATTGATCCTTTCGGCCTACTCTGATGGAAAGCTAATGCTGACGATGATGATTTATGTAGTTCCATTTGAAGAGGACGAAAAAGACCCAGCAGTTTGGTTCCTTGACCACAACTATGTTGAGTCCATGAACGATATGTTTAAAAAGGTCAACGCCCGCGAGAAGCTTATCGGCTGGTATCACTCTGGGCCTAAACTTCGTGCGTCCGATCTGGAGATAAACGAGCTATTTAAACGATACACACCCAATCCTCTATTGGTTATCATTGATGTGGAGCCTAAGGAGCTCGGGGTACCTACCGATGCTTATTTCGCTGTTGAGGAGATTAAAGACGTAAGATTCGCCACCGGCCAGAGATTCCGGTTGAGTTTGGAGACAGTGTTTGATGTTTTTGATGGCGGACGCTTAGGTTGATATTTCTGCTTATAGGATGGGACCACCACTACCAAAACTTTTGTCCATACACCATCGATAATCGAAGCCGAGGAGGCAGAAGAGATAGGTGTTGAACATCTGCTCCGCGATATCCGTGACGTTGCCGTTGGCTCGTTGACCACTCGGGTCAACTCCCAACTCCAATCTCTTCAAGGCCTCCATCTCCGACTTCGGGACATTGGAGCCTACCTTGAAAAAGTTCTTAGTGGCCAGCTCCCAGTGAATCATGCTATTCTCGGGAATCTCCAGGACGTCTTCAACCTGTTACCCAACCTTTCGACTCCTTCCTCGACAGACGGCGAAGAGGGCCACAATAACGATTTGGCCCGGGCCATGAGTGTCAAGACAAACGATCAACTGATGGCCATCTATGTTTCTTCATTGATCAGGGCTATCATCGCCTTCCACGACCTTATCGATAACAAAATCAAAAATCGGCAGGACCAAGCAGAAGAGAAGGAAAAAGAGGAAAAAGAACGAGCGGAGAAGGAGAAGAAGGCAAATGGGGCTTCTCCCGATAAGGACGGCTCTTCCGATAAGGGGAAGGAGGACTCACTTAAGGAGAAGAAGAAAGGGGACAAGGAATAGATATGGCATAAATTTCATCGAGGCTTGTAGGTCGAAACTTTGGGAAGGTAAAAAATGCGCTAGCTTTGAGGTCGTCTTCCCTGTAGCATAAGTTAATGACTAGAATTCTGGTGTCTGGGCGCGCTTTTCTTCAAAAATCCCCTGTTATGCAAATGCATATCATATAAAGTCAAACCTCATGATTTGAACTACCTACAGTAATCCAAGTGAGGCCCCCAGCCTCTATCCCAAGCTCACTAAAATTTCTTCCGAGGTACTCGTTCCATCAAAGTGATTATTCGGGGCCACTAGAGAACCTGCTTGTACTCGAGCACGGTGTCGGAACGCGATAGCCAAAATAAACTAATAATCTCTTGAACAAATTACTCTGCAATACCGTTGTCCTTCTCCCTAGAGGGGGATATACTGTACCGCATAGCAAGGGAATAATACACATTCAGAGTATCCATAAACATCTCAACTAGGCATCTCTGAATGATATCATGGGATGCCTTCGCCAAGCCAACCCATCCACCCAAGCAACCCAAAAAAAATATTTCCACCCCGCCCCCCGGCCTCGCCCGCTCAACCAAGAAAAACCTTGCGACTTTCCAATGACCACAACTTTATCAGTGGTAGAGTCAGCCAAACGGCAGGCGGCCTACCGCGCCGTTGACGAGCACTTCCCTCCACACGCTCGCTTCGTCGGAATCGGCTCCGGCTCAACAGTAGTCTTCGTCGTCGAGCGGATCGTCCAGCTCGGGCGCGATGTCACCGATTCTATCACTTTCATACCGACCGGGTACCAGTCCAAGGAACTAATCATCAACGGTGGCTTGAAGCTGGGCTCTATCGACCGTTACACTGAGCTTGACATCGCCTTTGACGGCGCGGACGAAGTGGATCCGTACTTGAACTGCATCAAAGGCGGAGGGGCATGTCTGTTCCAAGAGAAACTTGTCGCAATTTGTGCAAAGAAGTTTGTTGTTGTTGCTGGTGAGCACTACGTCCCTACTCCTCTCCAGAAACCATTTCATCACCTTGAATTGTAGTTAACAAGTTTCCTGGTCTGATGAGAAAGACTATCGCAAAATCTCACCCTCGCTTTCAACTCACTACACCCCCGGCATACCCATTGAAGTCGTCCCTCCAGCCGCTAATTACATCTTATCCCGCTTAATCACTCTCGGTGCTGTCAGCCCCGTGATCCGCATGGGCGGAGCATCCAAAGCCGGACCGTGCATCACCGACAATGGTAATTTCATAATCGACGCTCCATTCCCGGACGGATTCATCCCCTCGCCTTCCTCCCCACTATCTCATCCGCACAAGCCGCTTTCGCCGGTGCCTTCTGCCATTCCTGTTGACGCCGCTGCTGTCGAGCGCGGCGGCGAGAGGGTTGGGGGCCTGGATATTTTAGGGAAGGAGGGGGGGCATCCCGGCGCTGCGGTCGGGATGGGCGTCGGCAGTAATGAGAAGGTTGAGGAGTTGGCAAGGGCTCTGAAGAGCATTGTTGGCGTCGTCGAGCATGGGATTTTCTGGAGTGGGGATCGGAAGCCGATTATAGCCTACTTCGGTATGGAGGATGGAAGGGTCGAACTCAGAAGCCATGCATAGTCTAGTAGCTTGGTAATGTCATAGTAGCAGGCTGGCGTATTGGACATTGGATCAAAGCGGTATTTTTCCCTTCGATATCCGACTTCTCCTTAGCGCTTAATCCAATCAATTTTCTTGCTATGATAATGATATTCGGAATACTGGTACTTGACTTGGGAAGAAACTCCACATGTGTGTATCCTGCAGCATGCGAATGACGCCTCTTTAAAGTAACCCAACCAAAAACTCCCCCACTAAATCACCACCTCTCACCCGAAAGGTCAGTGCTCACATGATCACGTGTGACTCAACTAGAAAGCGTGGCACAGCCAAGCCCATGCGTGACTCCCAGAGCCCCTTCAAAACAGACGAAAACAACGAAAGCAGCCCACCAGCCCACCACCGACCGAAGCTGGTTTTTGTCCACGCAGCAACCAGTTCCCAATATGAGCTCTTCCTCATTATCGCAAAGGCCAACATTAATCCGCCTCACTCGCTATGACACCCCTGATGCCGACCAGTTTGTCCTACTGCATGCTACTCCAACTAATGCAGTGCATCCATTGAATCTCAAGCTTTACGCCACGGAGGGAGAGAGAGCTTTTGCTACTGAGAGTGATTTACCCCCCCGTTCCTGTTCTTCCGTATCTACACCCACTCCGGCTTCCAATTTCTCAAGGTGGAACATAGCTAATGGCCTGAGCTTGGATCCGGTAGTCACACAGTCTAAGATTTACGAGCTACGGGCGAGGTCGTACACTGGGACTTCGGAGGATTTAGAAAAGATATTCTTGGCTTTGCTGTTGAAGCAGGACACCGGGATAGAGAGGGGTGTGGAACTGGCTGCTGCGGTAGACGCTAAAGGTGTCACGGTATGATTGCCACGCTTCCTTACCTCGAACGAAGGAAGGGATACGGGGCCCGAGTTGACGAGAGCAGTTAACAGTCCGACAAGATATCGGCGGGATAAAGCAACGGATCGCTGCGTTGCAAATTCCCGAGGAAGAGGTTGAGATACCGATTTTCGACTGGGCGGTGGAGGCTTGTGGGGATTTGAGTAGTGGTTCAGTATGTAATCAGTCAGCGAGTCGCACCAGTGTGGGCAGGGCTAATTTTAGGTGGGGGTTGGGATGGTCGGCGTAGACTCAATTAGGTGACCTTCAGAGTAAGGTTAAATCCCAGGAGAAGGAGATTGAGGCTCTTACGAAGCAATTGAAGGATTTGGTGGTGTTCAAAAAAGAACATGAAGAGATGCTACTAGTCAAGTTCAGTGAATTGCTAAATTTTAAGAAGGCAAAGATTAGGGAATTGAGTCGAGAGTTGGAGATTAGAGGCGGCGATACGGGTAAGCTCTTCCCCGATGGGTTACCTTACTCGATGTGCTAATCTTGAAATGCCCTGGCAGTATCTTCAAAGGCCGAGTCACCAATAGTGGAAAACGAATCAGAAATCGCTGAGCCAGCTCCTATCAGAGGGAGAGGGACCAGAGGTCGAGCCAGAGGCAGAGCCAAGGCCGCAGCACCTAGGAAACGAAAGCCAATCGCGCCCCCCACCGATTCCGAGTCCGACGCTTTCGTAAAAATGGACACAGATAATAAAGGGAAGCTATCTCCCGATGATGAAACTGAGGACTCTGAGGAAGCAGGACCTAGCCGTGGATATCTATGGCAAGAGGCAAGGAGCGATCGGAGCGTCACCGAAGACGAGGACGAACTCCCTCCTGTTAGGAGACCAATAGCATTCACCATTAAAAAACCTGACCCAGAATCCGAGGGGACCCCGGATGAAGATGTCGAGATGGACGAACCGCCCCAGGCACAACCTGCCAAGGTCAGCGGGCGGACACGAGGTGGAAATGGGAAAGGGAAGGCACCCGCCTCACTGCCGATATCACGGGGTAAAGCGAGAGCCACTCGGTCAAAGCCGAAGGAGCCAAGTCCCTCCCTTCCTTCTTCTGCAGCAAGCTACAACGACAACGAGATAGGAGATAGCGAAGACGACGAACTATAGAGAGCCAGAAGATGTGAGGGGAGGTGAGGAAATTGTGGTCTTGCACTCTCCTTTTTCAGACATACAGTAAACTAGTATCTACTCGTGGAGCCTTGGGGAAAAAACAGTCAATTATGCCAATACACCCATGGTCAAATGCACCCACGTGAGACGTTTCCTACACTGTGTCTCCTTGATACGTAACTATGTATTCCACCGTACCGCTAGCCTATTCGCTATGTGTGGAGATATCCGTACACGGTGAAAGGCGGTCCGTCAATCTACCCAGCCAGAGCCAGTCCAGGACACTCAACTGTATCGTGTAGGTATAATAGTATCACCAGACGAACTGAGCGAAAGTGCAACAAAAGGTACAAAAGATAGCTGTAGTGAACTGCGCCTTCCGCATAGTATCTTATACAATATCTCAAGTCACCTTTCGGAGAACATGACAGGTAAATTAACAATTTACCGGCTTCAAAATAGTTAGGGGGTGGGAGCGGGGGGGGGGGAAGCAGTCGCTCTCACGATTCTTACAGCTTCTCGGAATTTTTCCCAGGTATGATAGCAGGCAGTAACTTACTCGAGTTGTGGGTTCCCCTCTCTCTCACAAAACCCCCCCGACGCAAGGTAGCTGGCAGCTCGATTGTTTTTCCATACCGTTCTACCGTATGCTTAGAGGAGACCGGCGTCGGGGTGGTAAGTAAGTAAGTTAAGTTAGTAAGCAGACTCCCGCATACCGAGTGATATCCCATGAGCCCCGTGAAACATGAATTCTTGATTTCACTCGCTTTTTCTATTCAGGTTTTTTTCCTTTTTTTTTTTTTGAAAAACAAGGAACAAGGTCTTGCTATGCTTTTTTGCATCCGCTTTTTTTTTTCTTTTTCCCCCCGCACCCCCTCGTGCAAAGGCACGGTACTGGTACTCGCGCTGCACACCGTATCGTACTGATATTCGCTGGGAAGGGAAGAAAGAAAGGGGAAAAAAATTGTTCCGGGGGAGCTTTTTTTGTTTCATTGGTGACTGCTGCGGTACGATACGATACTCGAGTACTAGTTGCTTGTTGCCGTTACAATACTGTACTTACTTATCTGAACGTTTTTGATCCTGTGGAGTACCGTACTAGTACGGTATTGTACTAGTAGTGTGCGGGCTTAACGTTAGCAACAAAAAGGAACTGACCCTCCCCCCACTCCACACCCCGCATATTATACCTTTCCATACAACCACTGCAAAGGCGCATACGGTAACAAATTTTCTTCTTTCAAAGAAAGAAAAGGAATCATAGAGAATCTAACACTCCGGTATTAACTTATAAGATTTCCCATGGTATTAATAGTCAGTGGGGAAAACCCCATATCGTACAAATTGGCTGTATTGGCAGTGGAGGAAGGAGGCACTTCACTCGGAACTCGGTTCTAGCACCCGGAACCCCCGAACATAGTTTCTATCGTATCAACCAAATGTTCAGTTCACTAAATCTCCATATCAAATCGCGCCATTTGAAAAGATCTTCCGGATTTTTTTTCTCACCATAGTAGTATCTATTCTATCAAGAATGGACATTTTGTCGAGAGAGAGAAAAAGAAGAAAAAAGGACCCGGGCGGGGATCTGCTTTTCGTTGCCACCAAGTCGGTGAAAGTAAAAGTACCGGTACCTTACAGAGCGTTCAGGAGCACTTCCGCCAGTCAGCTCGACCACTCAGAGGGAGGACCCTGTCCATTCAAGTCTCAGCCACAGCGCCAAGAAATTCGATATCCTTCACTGCGATAAAAAATTAGAATACCGGTAAGGTATGTATCCATTTGACTGCACAATTCGCGTTACACAGGAGAGCTTGGCCGACAAGGCGGTGTCTCGCGGGCTTAAGGGCGCGCCCCAAGTGCTTGTATAATACTATCCTAGTATGATGTGATATAAATTCCCTTGAGCAGGCTTTGTGTTTTACTATAGAGAGCGGTGCCGGTCAATTACTCACCCGCCCGCCCGCCCGCTTTAACTTATAAGTAGCACGAAGGAGGCTCTTACTAGTGCCGAGGATTGGAAATCGGGTGTGCGGCGGGTGGTGGTGGTGGTGGAGATATTGATGAGGAACACTTTCTCGCCTTGTGCTGTGCTTTAAGCCTTGCGTATAGTTATAGTGCAGTACCCGGGATTCATGGTCACTCCCCTGCACATTGTTTACCGGTATTTGAAAAGTGAGGGGGGGAGGGAGAGGAAGGACAGACGGAGACGGGGACGGGAGCATCGTGCGGAGGAGATGCTGCCCTACTCCACCCCCTATCATACTATTATCACTCCGCGCCAGAGATGAAATGTGGCTTGCCTAGTAACCCATCACGTAATATCACTCGAATGTAGATGCCTGATGCGATGGGGAAAGTATCCCTTCCACTGGATTTATTTTTTCTTTTTCTGCACTGTGAATGAGGAAGGAATCATGCGGTATGGTGCCGCCGCCTTACTTGTAGAATCAGCCCCCATCGCCATTCCAGACCCGGTGTACCAATCCTAATGTGATACGCATCCTTACTACTTTAGGAAATATATTAACATATTACTCAGCCGAATTTTTTTCTCCACACAGGCGCCAACCCCCCCCCCCCTAAGCGCATCTGGAGTTCCGCCTCAACTTCGAGAGCCGTCACGACAACCTCTCCGGAATGAAATTTACCCTGTAGACATGTTCTTCACGTGAATTAGGATTATTGCACGGAAGGGGCAAGTAAATAATAGCATATGATGCTGTTATTCTTGAAATGTTAGGAAAATTTGATGGTGGTGAATTCGATACGGTACAGTTTATTCACTGCGGTGATATGGGAGAAGCCACCTATCCGGGTCCACGGCCACCTAACAGCGTTGCAAGTTGCAACCCCGAGGGAAGCCAATTCGACACCGCCCGTCCGCAATACATCTGGAAAACACCACCCGCGCGCTTCGTAGTTACCGAACCGAGGAGCCGGCTAGAGCACGGCAATCCCAACGTGGCGCGAAGGTGGATTCTATGGCGCTGGTACCTACCGCTCTTGCTGGGATGAAGTGTTGCGGGATGGGCTGGCTGGGCGGGTAGGGTTAGGTCTCGTCTAGGTTAGGCTGACTTGACTTGAACTTTCGCTCGGGTTTTTCTGAAAGTGCAAGTTATCACAGCTTTAGTCTACCAGTCGATGGTGATGTTGGTTCTATGGTAGACGATATGGTGTGGGGGGGTATGAGAAGGCGAACTATAGCTTGGGTTTTTAACCCGCCTTTGATAAATAAATGAATTAGTTAGGTGGCGGCGTGCTCCCATTCTGTTTGAGGAGCGCCGTATCGTGAGAAAATAAATAGGAGAAGAGTCTCCTACTGTCCGCGATACGTAGGCCTCCCCGCCCCACCAGTGGGGAGAAAAAGAAAAAAAAAACCAGCTGTGCACTGATGCGATCTACCGGTGAAAAATCCCGAGTGGGTTTACTATTATCGTACCGGTACCGGCAAGCGTGGCTTGATTGGTGGATGGATGGGGGACTTTTTGCCCTTTTTTTTCTCTTGCTTGCTTACCTTGCTGCTTGCCTGTCAGGTGCTTTGAGCTTGGATTAGCGGTGGTGGTGTCGGGGAGTGCTCCTCGAAGAAGGGGATTTCTATGATTTTGTGCGACAGACGGAGTTGCTTGTCGTGTGCTTTGGCTTTATCGTGGTCTGTCGTTTACTACCGGTAGTTATTGTGTACTTTTTGGTATTTTATTTTATTTTATTTTTTCTTTTGGGGGTTCGTCCTGCGGACTTTCTGGTTGCCGTTTTTTCTTGCAGCGGGGGTAATTCTGAACCGGAACAGCGATAATTACCCTTTTTCCTGTGAGCTGGTAGAGGGTGTATCTTCTCTGGGCATGGTGAGTTATCGGCATTTGGGATGAGAAAAGCTCCCAAAAGAGCGTACCTGGTACTTGTATAATATCATAGAAAAGCGTAGTGCAGGGTTAACTTATGTTGGCTGGCTCGCCTGGGCCTTTCTGTGCTGCACAGTGATGCTCTCGTTCGAAGCTGTAAGCTGCGAAATTCTGGAGTGCGGGCAGGGATCGGGAGGTGGGGAGGGTGGGAAGGATTACCCCTAGGTTAGGTTCCTTGAAGATCCCTTCCTTTGGGGTCACGTTTGACCGTTTAAAGAAAGGTTAGGCCGGAAGGAGTCTGATGTATTTCTCTAGATTAACGGGGGAATAAGTTTTGACTGCGGTAGGTTATTTGGTAGAGCACTATTGTCTACGGTGGAGATATAATAGATAGGTAGAGATATGGTATGATCCGGCTCGGGATGAGGTTAAAAGATTGTGCGTTGGTTGATTGAGGATGGTTGTTTGTCAGTACAGTACAGTACTGCACGATCAACGGTAGTCTGTGGTAGGCTACAAGTAGGTGGGTGATAGTGTAATGTATCATACCGGTACAGTACGACCAGCAGCCGTTTATCGTGATTCCCCTATGATTCCCCTATGATTCCCCTATGATTCCCCTGGTCTTGTTAAAGTATGTGATTAAGGTGTTATTGCCTGTATGATACCATGCGGGTGATTTGTTATTCTGAAGGCTTAACTGACCCTACATTTCTTGATCCTTTGTCTGTACTCGAGTAGCTGTTTCCCTACTGGGGTAGAAGGACTTGTACGGTACCGTATGGCGTCTGTCCTACTGTGTCCCATTTCAGTGCGGATTTTTTGTTCCTGCTTTTTTTTCTTCCTTTGCCTGCTCTACAGTGACGGCATTTTGGCCAGTGAAAGGTTCAATGTATTTTTTCACACTTCAAGGCTTCATTCAGTACACCAGGAAAACCTCTCGATTACTTGAAGCAATAAATTGGCCTTATTATAATTTCTGCCCTTTCCTTCTTTTTTCCTTCTTTTTTCTTTTTCTCTCTTTCCCCCTCCCTTCTTTTGATATCTCTCATAGCGTGATAAGCAGTGGTTGGAAATAGTTCCATTGTATCAGAGCTTCCCTCGCCTCGTTTCGAAACAACCTTTTTGCTTTCTTTCTTTCTCGCCCTTCTTCCTCGCCAACCCGGAGCTCTCCCTCTCACTCCCCGACCCCTAGACCTCAATCCCACGCGGGCGGCCCTGGGCGGAGAAGGAACAAGGGACTTGACAGCTATAGTACTATTATCTTATTCGGAAACTTGAGCTACCCTTCTCCGCAAAATCTTCTATTTCTTAATTCTACTTTAGAGTTTTTCCTTTTTTCCTTTTTCCATCATTTTTTTTTTCTTCTTTTCCTTCATCGGGCGAGGCCTACCCCCCCCGCTCTTAAAACGTGCGCGCGGCTCTCTCCCAGCAAAGAGAGAGGGAGATCCCATTCTGAGCTTTCATACATCCCGGCTCTCGCTGCACTTCCTCCCTTCTCTTTTTCCTCCCTCTCCCCACCCACACCACACGCACCACAGCTTCTACCGCACCACTACCAGGAGCAGCAGAGCAGCAACACCTGCCACACCCACACCTAACCGGTGCTGCACCCCCATACCCATACGGTACGACTTAACCCAACCCACCACCACCAACCAACCCACCATCGGCAACTCCACCACCACCACCACCACCACTACTACCACCACTATTACACCCAACATCTCATCCCACCAAATACGTCCCGCCATTACTGCCTCTAACTTCCTCCGCCTCTACTTCCTGCTCACGATCAACTGTCCTCCCGCTTTCGCCTGCTTCAGCATCTCTTACACCTACCGCTGCCGCTACGAATAACCCCTAACCCTTGGCACTCCCACACCCACCCCGTGCGGTACCTTTTTTCTTGACTCCATCCAGCCGCTGTCCGCGTTTAAGCCTCACGGAAAAAACCATCGGCAGCACCTAACACCTCATCACCTGTCACCCACTCTGCACGGTACGCAACAACCCCCAATTGCATTTACCGGCCTTATCCAGAACGGCTTCCTCAAGAAATAACCGAACGTCAATACCTAGTCGCGAGCAGGGGAGAGGGGCCCTCGACAACCACGGTGGAGTTGGAAGTCCGGATTCAACAGCTGGTTCCACCGCTACTTCAATGGCCCACACAGCGGTCGCGTCCGCCGATGGCAGTGACGACATTGGCGCGCGTTTTTCCAGGCTTAACCTTCCACAGAAACCCTTGATTATGGACAAAGTAAATAATGGGGGTAACCTGAAGGAGTGTCGACATCCTGAGCCTGGTCAGTGTTTTTGTTATGAGTACTTGACCCTGTTGGATAGGCCAGACTACAAAGACAAATGGCGCCCAGACAGCCCCGAACCCGAGACGAAGCTTTTGAAGGTCAATGGGAGTACTCCTACACCCGGGAGCGGGAGTGTGCCGAATGTCAATGGGACTACGAAGCCGCCGACGGTAGCAAAGAAGTTTAGCTTGGGCCAGTATAAGGACAGGATTGCAGGAAAGACACCAGCAAAGGTTTCAGCTCCGGCCACTACATCTACCCCTTCAGCGACTCCGGCGACTTCGAAGAGTTCGCGGACGGCGGTAAAGAAGTGAGTTTTGTTTGTTTCTTTTTCCTTCGGTAGTTCTACAATACTGACGGCACTCGCGAAGGCCTGTGGAGAATAACACTCCGGAGAGGCAGGAGGTTGTGGTTAGGAGCTCTAAGGAAGTGCGAGGGACACCGGTGCGAGAAGGTCCACCTCCTAAGAAACGACAAAGAACTGTAACTCCGCCGCCCTTGCGCCCTCCTCCGCCACCGGCGATAGCTACTCCGACTCTGCCTTCGCTCCCACCGCTACTGAGTCCTACACTCCCACAGGCTATCGAGGAGGCACTTGCCCAGGAGGATAGGGATAGGTCACGCGCGAAAAGGGATGAGGGTCATTATGAGGGATCAACCGCCCTGAAGCAGCGGCAAAGGGCAGATTCTGGTGCTAGTGACAAAGGAAAGAAACCTATAGCTTCAGGGAAAAAACTGCCAGGATCTACTTCCAGCACCCCCCGCCATACTCTCCAGTCACCCAGCAAAGCGGTGGGAAACAAAACGATCCCGAAGAGCGCTCTTGGCGGCAACACCACCCCCAAGGCTGTATCTGCTAAAACAGTAGGCAAGCGACCGGCCAGCCCAAAGCCCTCTGGGTCCCGCGTCTCATCAAAATATCCGACCCCGTCAGAGTCGGGCCCCTCGCTAGTTGTTAAGTTAAAGTTCAGCCGCCGTCACATCAAAAACGTTGCAAGTTTGTTACGGCTGAAACCTAACCCTAAACGAATTCGCCAAGATGAGGATCAGCATTTGTCGGCGCCTCCTGCCAAGCGGCAGAAGGGGACCGAAAGCCTGAACTCTTCCGCCACGAGATCTCCCGCTTTCAAGTCTCCTGCATTAAAGGCTAAAGAGCGAGATATGATTACGCCCCCGAAGAAACTTAACGGCACCGCGGCATTGAAACGATCGGACTCTGAGGGACGTGTTCATACACCGGCCAAGGGGGAGAAAAATGGAGGGAGAAACGGTGTGGGTTCGGGAGCTCTAACCAAAGAGCTGACTCCTGCTGCTTTAGCGGAGGCTCAATCGCTCAGGAAGGAGTATTCTAGGTAAGATATACTCAATCACACCTGGTAGACTGATCAATTGAGCTAATGATCATGTCACAGATTCTCTGAGTTCGGGAAACATGCTAAATATGAAGCTGATCGAACCTTCAAGTCGTTGGACGGGCCAGCAGATGATAAGGATAGGCTCCGGTATGCTACCGTCGTTCTGACGGATTCAGTCCTGTGCTTCATGATCTCCTTCTCCTTTGAGCAAGAAGCGAAACTCCTGGAACGTCGTTCCCCACCGGTAGAAATGTGGAAGTCGATTATCCCGCTCTGCCTTTTTGTTGGTGACAAGGCTATGCAATACCCATATCTCTTCGGCCTCACGCAAGTTCCCCTCACTTGCCCTACATTCACCAATCAGTCCTTGAATATATCGCCAATGACTAACACATCCCAACGAATAGTAAGCAACTGGAAGCCATGATTCGCCAACACATCTTTGACCTCGAAATAGCGCAGTACGATAAGATGCCCATCCCAGACACAGCCTCCAAAGCACCAACCCCTGACTCCGGCGGAAATACCGCCAGCGACCAAATGAAGGCCTACCAATCCTTCAAATCTGCCCTCACAAAATCCTCCCGTGAGCTAAAAGACTGCTGGCTCGTTGGTAACAAAGGACTCACGTACGATGACATACAAGTACATTTCCCGCAGACTTACGCTTTAAGGAGTAAGAAGTTTATCCATCCTAGCACTATCAATGTTAAGAGCGGGCAGTTCAGACAGGCGTATCAGTTGCCCTTGCATAGGAATTCAACTATGCTCGAGGCGGTGAACTTTGGATATGCCTTTTTGCTGGAGTGGGCTGCAGGAGAGGGGATTAAGTTCCAGAGCAGGTTGGCGGAGACCCTTCGGTAGTGGGGATAGAGAGGGTAGAGAAGATCGAGGGGATGAAGAGGTGGTTTAGCCGCTCCGGCGGATGTGACGTTTTGCTTTCAACAGGGTCTCTTTTCATAAAACTCTCATTTGTTTCTGGGCTTTTTCGGTCTTGTCTTGTATTGGTGTTATTGGGATGGCGGGGGCCCGGGATGGGTTTGCTTTACTTTACTTCACTTTGCTGACTTCCTTTACACGTTTATTTCCTCTTTATTTTACCCCTTTGCTTTTGCTTGACTTTTTTATCCGGTTCGGGTTGTTTTTATCCATCATGTCGCTTTTTACTTTTTCAAAAATGCCTTTCCACTGCTCCACTTTTACTTATATTCCACCTTCGCTTCTACTTTTACTTTACTTTTTCTACTTTTGTTTTTACTTTACTTCACCTAACTGCATAATGTCTTTTTTTCTTTTTCTTTTTTCAAAAACGGCTCATGACTTTCTATTTCATTTAACTGTCGCACCTCACCTAACCTAACCTCACCTTACCTCTCTTAACCTCCAGTACCTCACCGTCTCTAACCAACCTAACATATCCAGCTATGATATCTACCTACCTGCCCTCCTCCTTCCCTCTCACCAATTCTCCACAGTAAGACTAATTCTCGCAAACTTTCCCAGAGTTTGTAGAAAAAAAATACGACTCTCATTTGTCAGTTGTATATTAGGGTTTCCATAAAAATCTGTATAGCATATTTCACTCTGGAGTTTTTTTTTTCCCTTTCTTCGTCACCATTCCCAATGTCATGTCGATGTCAATTTGTTTTCTTTTTTCTCCCAATTCTGGACTGGACGGCGGTTTTGTTTTGTTTGGTTTAGCTGGTGACATGTACAATACAATACAATACAAACGAGAGAATTCTCGTTCTTCTGGGAATTAATGATTATTTGTTACCCCCTACCCCACTCCCCTTCGGCGTTCCCCTAGCTTCCGTGGAAGCCATCGTACCTGGCACATCCTCCGCTCCACCACTTCCTCCTCTAAAAACTTCCTACCGCTCATCCGCAGCGCCTATAACCGCACTCCTACGGCCATGCCGCGCTCCCTGCATAGTAAGCCCAAACCTCCCCCTCCCTCTTCCGTCGTGTCTGATTTCCGCGCTGGTCCAACTGGACCCCAGGTGTTTTGGCACTGCGTATACACCGGCGCTCTTGGCACCCGGATACGCTACTAAGATACTCAATCACCACGGAGGGGTCTACAAAGTATTTTCTCCTGGAGAACTGCCGGGGGGGAGGAAGAGGGAAGTTCTTATCACACCTTTCTGACTGGATGGTCGAGTTAGCCTACGAGCGTGGAATCAATCAATCCTCCTTGTCTTTGACCGAATTACGGTTTTTGGGTGCCATGGTTTTTATTCATTCATTTATTTTTATATTCCCTCCTTGCTCTTGCTCGTCATAGCGTGGCTATTGCTGACATGCCGGGTATTCAACGTGTGTAATGTTGGCTCCCTCCTCCCCCTCTCCAAGGGCGCTACTTTTATGGAATGAATATACTGTATATTCCTCCCCTCTCCCGAGTGATGGCCTATGCGTTACTGAGGTTTGGTTTTGCTTTTTTGCCCTTTTTTTTTGCTTTTTTCTCTCTTTTCTTTTTCTCTTTTTTTTCCCCACTTCCGGGAATGAGAGGTTGATTGGTTAACGTTATCTATCATTGGATGGGAAGGGAAGGTGGAATACCGGTGGTCATTGGTTGTGTAAAGGTTTTGTACAGTACTCGTGCAGTACGATATGGAACTTTTTTGTAGCTTTGGGGGGTTGGTGGTTTGCTAATAATGTAGTTACCGTGCAAATACTTATATCTGTACTGTACTGTACCGGTAGTGTGGTTGGTTGGCTGGCTGGCTGGCTGGCTGGTTAATTTGGTTTATGGGACCCAGGTCAACCTTTTTAAACCCGTATCATTAAATCGTCCGTCCCTCTATCTGAACGATAATAGCGGTATAATACGAAGGGTATATACAGACATCCGAACCCAGCACAGCCATCCAGATTCCGTATTCATTCATTCTTTACTAGTCTTCACTCAGGAGCGATTAGGAGACATTCTGACACTAACTAACCAATTTACCGTACTGAAACGCTATTCTAAACACACCAATCATCGTAGCAACATTCCGGACAGCAGTTCTTGTTAGTATAAGGTTTCTTTCTCCTCTCAAATGTTTCTTTCAGCTCTCTATGATGTTTATTGTATTCAAGCCAGATACCAGTCGTTTCTTTTATTTCTTTTGTTCCTAGGTACTTTCTTTGAATGTCTTTGTTCCTTATTGTGGAGTCCGAGTCGTACTGGTAGGACTCAACCGCTTTTCATTGTTATATAGCTAAGCTGTATTCTTCTTGCTATGTACATGTTAATCGTTTTCCTAATTAAGAAACATAACTGTTATCTATTATCACTTCTCTGCTTGCGCTTTCGTATATTGTTACAGTTCTTGTTGAAATTGTGCCCCAATCGCCTGTGCAAGTAGAACAATAGAGACTTCGCAGAACTTCTGCTCGCTATGTATTTGTTGCTTGTTCAAAAGAAAGGGTCAAACGACCGAACATATATAGAAAGTATAAGTGACCTCATTCATCACTAGAAGGAACCGGTTTCCTGTCCTCAGCCCAAACGCATCATAAGTTCCCACAAAGTATACGCCTCCAAAGCTAGAGAGCACAATGAGGCCTAGCCGATACGAGATA
>Ga0307507_10004461_pt1 | contig 24809 bp, 5 predicted proteins | sample 7_EM_MG_FD_207223 | JGI IMG/M metagenome (GOLD analysis project Ga0307507, IMG submission 207223) | Populus trichocarpa ectomycorrhiza microbial communities from riparian zone in the Pacific Northwest, United States - 7_EM | ecosystem: Host-associated > Plants > Roots > Unclassified | place...
CCAAAGCTTGCTCTCCTACGCGTCTTCCTTCCTGCTAGCCAAAATATTGTTAATTAAGCTTCGCCGAAGCTCTCTAACTCTAGCCGTTACAAGAAATAATCTGGCAGTAGACTCTGTTTTAAAAGCTCGCAAAATAGCTAGTTGCTCCATAGGATCTAGGTAACTAAACTTATAAATAAATTCTGCAGAGGCCTTCTCTTAAGGAGACTTCTGGGCGATTAACTCTCTTATAGCCCTTATCTCTTTCATCACCTTCTCTACCGTCTCCTCTAGTGTCTCTGCAACTCGCCGTCTTCCTCGCTGGCGCTTTATATTAGATTCAACTTCTCTAGCAGCCTACTTAAGAGCCCGCTTCCGTATAGCTAGTAAAGAAGGTCGGCTTGGTATTAAGGAGGAAGATCTAGATATACTAGGAGGACTAGGGCGCTTAGTTAAAGGTAAGCTTAATTAACGGCCTTTAATAGAGCTGTAAGCTAACTCTAACTTAGAGGCCTTATTTACTTCCTTCTTATCTTCCTTATCCTTAGCTTCTTTATCTACCAAACCTAACGCCTGCGAGGCCGTTGCTGAGAGAAGTTTAGGATCTATATAGCTCTTAATTGCTTCGTTAATTAACCTCGCATAACTACCTGTTGCTAGGACTCCCTTAAATAGCTCCTGTAGTAGATTTAGAAAGGTAGGCGGTGTATTACAAAACTTTATAGCTTTAGGATGGGCTTTAAAGTAGGTCTCTATAACTTCCTTACTGGCAACAGGTACGCCTTTGGCTTTATTCCACCCCCAGCTAAAGAGGCCATAAAGCTCTATCCACACCTTCCAATCCCTCTTATGGTTATCATGCTTGCTCTTAATTTGCTTAAGAGTAATAGGCTACTAGGCAACAGTAATTGTATAAGTAAAAGTAATCTTCCAGCTATTAGCTTTATAAGAGCTATCTACGCAATATCCTTTATTAACGGCCTTAATAAGGCCCTTTAGCATCGCCTCCTCTATCTCACTTGTCCATCTTATACGCCCCCTCCTGTGCCCCGCGGGCGTCGCGGGCGTCGCGGGCGTTGCGGGCGTTGCGGGCGTCGCGGGCGTCGTGGGCGTCGCGGTAACTCTACTGCGGCTCGTACAGGAGGTTGGCGTAGGTGTAGTAGTAAACGTCAACCAACGAGAGGGTGTTGGTTGAGGAGGAGGCTCCATTGCTACACCAAAACAGTGAGTCGCGATAGAGGCCTAGCAGCAGAAGGTATCACTCGAATCGCTTACCAAAATCAATTACGCATGCGAAGTCAAATCTGGAGCCTCATTTGGAGGCTTACCGAACGATTAACTCAATTACAGATTCAACTGAGCCACGGTAGTAGCCGCCACTAATTATAAAACGGGCGACGCTAAAATACGCACAGATTGAACAGATTCTGTAACGGAGGCAATTTGCAACTGAACACACCCTTAGACACAACTTCTACTTATAAGTTAATTTGGAGCCCATTTTAAACCAGTTAAGAATATATTCTAAATTTATTATAGCTTACTTATATAAGGGTTGTTTTAATTAAAGCTACTTCCTTAATAATAGGTTAGATAATACTAAGGCTCCTACTACTCCAGCTTCTACTACTTTAGCTTCTACTAAGACTTCTAAAAAGCGTTTAAAGAAGTCTAGTTTAAAAGGTTTAAAGGCTATAAAGAGAAAGGCTACTAAACCTACTGGACTTATAGAGGGGGATATTACAGCGGCTTTATTTTAATAGATAACCTAAAATCTAATTTATAACATATTTATAACACATTATAAATGGAATCTTATAGATAGAGTTTGGACTTAAATTTTAATAGGGTTCTATACTACTTCAAAACGTGTTTATAATACGTTAGGTAGCAAAAATAAAAGTCATTGGTTAAATTATAATATCTATTAAAATTTACTAACTTTAGCTATTTCTAATAACTCCCTTTATATATTTTATAACCCTTAATTAGTTGGGTTAAAACCACATATATTTTATTAAGAAAGAGCTCTTGCTGCACCTGGCCCAAAAAGACCAAAACCAACTAAAAGAACCCTGAAAAACACCTAGAGAATCCCCCTAAGATGCATGCATCGCAGGGGAGGCACACGTTGACCGACGGTGGTTCGTACTCGCGCGCGACCGCCAGATCCACGCCCAACAACGGCCCTCTATAACAAAGACGGGTGAATACCATACTATAAAGCGGAAACACCTTTATTAAGAAGGCATCTAATAAAATATAAAGCCTACTGGACGCGTCTAGTATCTAGAATTATGGGGGAGTAACTATTAGCTATAATAAACTAATGCAGCTAGCAGAATGGCTCCGCTAGTCTAGTAAACCCTAGGCGCCCCTCTAGCAAACCCTTAATTAAATCCTCTAATAGCTAAGCAAAATTAAAAATAAACAAAACCCCGTTTTACCGGCGAACCGCACCTGGGCCGCCGTAGCTGCGCTTCTATAGTATAGGGAACCTACCCCCCTTAAGATAACAACTGGGTATATAATTACAATATAACTAAATATAGAAAAAGTAGAGGGGCTTAGGGGATAATTAGAAACAGAAGTGCTTATGAAGATTTATAAAGAGGTCTAAAACGCAGTTGTAGTCTGATACCTTAGGAGCGGAGATATTAGAGTTACCCTAAAGGACTATTAGGTAAAGGAACAAGCCGTAAGGGTATGGAATAGGCTAGGAGAACATATTAGTATAAAAGTGCTCTGTAAAGACTACCTAGTTAAAGTCCTAGCGGTCCCTATAAGCCTTAGGGTAGAAAAGGGACGCTAGGCGGACAATATAGTAACTATATAGGAGATAGTAAAACAAACGGAATACCTTATACTAGGCCTTAAGATCACCTAAATCTAGTAGCTTTAATAGGAAAATGTAAACTAAGTAAATAATAAGAATAATAAGAGGATATAAGGGTTGCCGAAGACTCGCTAGGGAGATGCTGGTTAAATATATAGCTCCCTTATTGTTAGCACACATATACTAAGAATATAAAAACTCCTTATCCAAAAAGGAATAATTATAAATGGCCTTATATACAACGCAAGGCTCTATAACCATAGACTACGCCTAGAATAATGCTACTGCTGTGTATAATAGGGACACACCTAATCTACATACGTAGCATAGGTGTGCTACGGCTACTATGCAGGCCCCCATAATATAAAACACTACTTAAATTAAAACTAAATAAAATGCGCAAACTGCCACTAAAGCATATATAAGGCGTGGGAGAGAGAAGACTGTATTAAATATAGAAGATGGAAGGTAAGGGCTTAACAGCTGTAGGAACAACTGCACGCTAGGTTATATAAATGGAAATAACAGGCAATAAGCTAGGGGGACGTAGGTACCTTCCCAGCGTTTCCTACCTTTAGTACTGGGGGGCTAGGCCAGCCACCCTAAGCCTTATTAGGCTAGAAGTGTAACGGAACCTTGTAGCAGTAACTACAGTGGGTCCTATTATTAGGCTGGGTATATAGGTAAGAATAATTTAACAACATAATAATAACTAGTGGAGTAGTTGCCTAATAGATTAACTCCAATTGTATTTTAAGATTTACTACGAAGAGAGAACTATTGGGGTAGGGACTGTGGTCCTTTAAATACACAACCATACGCCTAAGAAATCCCTTCGCTTTATCTGCTCTGTCTGCTCTGTCCGCTCTATTACAGATTACACAGATTATATAGATTATATAGATTACCTTACATAACCTCAGCTACTATTTCTTGTTATATGGTTCTACTAGATCTATCCTAGACCGTGCCCGTATTAACTAACTAGCTTCCGCCGACTCCTCTCTAAGTAGTTATAATATTGTACTTAAAGCGTCCGTAACACTATCTCCCTCCTCTTTATCTTCGCCCTTAAAGATTCCTAATATCTCCAAGTTGTTTACTAGAGGTGTAATATCTGTTTAATTAGTCTAGTTAATATCCTTACTTATTATACCTAAAGCATCCTCTTCTTCTTCCACTGCTTAACGTGCTCGCACTATGGCTAGCATTCTGTTGCTTAGTAAAATAATGCTATCTCCATGTTCTTGTTGCGTAAAAGAAGGGTTAGTTTATGTTGCGTTAGTAAGTCCTAACTCCTAACAACCGTCCTCTTATTCGGAGTGTACTAAGGCAAATATTTAATTATCCTGTAACGTTCGCTCTGTTTCTAACGCTAAGTGTGCGCATTCTATGACTTCTAACAGTTTTTGAGTTCCCTAAGTAACTTATTATAGGGTCTTGTGTTTAATCTGCCGCTGTAAAGCTTAATAGTAAGCTGGCCTCCGCGCTGCTCAAGGTTTAACGTGCCTTAGAAGAATCTACACGCGTTCTTAAAGCCTAGTATCTAGCTTATACTCGTCTTTAATGTCTGGAATATGTTTATAAGAAGGTTTGTTTTAAGGAGTAAAAACTTGTTTAATAGGGTTTGTCTAAGCTAGGTAACAAGAGAGTAGAGCTTTTAAAGAAGGAAACAACTCTAAGTAATATAGCAGTTACTTCTTATAGGTCCCCCTTAGGTAACTTGTCCTTTAGCGATCCTTTTTTAATACTCCCTAACCTACTTTTTTTTAATACTCCTTTACCTTTCCTATAGCGTTTTTTAGGTTGCTTAGTGGTTCCTAGGTAGTCTTACTATAGCCTATCTACTTTACTTTGTACTACGTTTTATTATCTACATCCTTATAACTAATAATCTTTAAAATTTGCTACTCGTCCTCTTTTTACCCTCTATACGTGTCTGCTTTATATACTGGTGGCTTAACGTTTCTATGTGCTGGTTCTAGCATTGCAATATATTATATAGGGTAGATTCTTATCCTAGCTAGTAGGTTTAACTTATACGTAACTAATAAAATTCTTTATATAATTTTAAAAGGTCCTAGTCTGACATAGTCCAACTTCTTGCTTAGTCATCAACTTTTAAAAATTTTGTGTAGTAGCCATACTTTATCTCCCTCCTTAAGATCTAGTCCCTTAGATCTCTTAGCATTATAGTACCTTTTTATTTGTTCTTGTACTAGTTTAGCTATTTCTTTAAGGTTTATATAAAGATTTATTAACGTCTCCATTCTTTACTTGGCTATGCTACTTGTCTTCTTTACTTAATATAGCGATAATAATATTCTTAGCTCGTATCCGTAATTCGCCTTAAATAGTAATGTCCCCATTCCTTCTTATAGTGTTGCATTGTATGCAAACTATATAACTGGTAATAACAATACCCAATTATTTTATACGTAATTAATATAATGCCTTAGATACTATTCTAGTGTCTAGTTTAACCTTTCTGTTTGTCCATCCGTTTGCGGATAGTACGCTGTAGATATTGCTGCGCGAACCCCTTGTTCTGCTAGAAACACTTCCTAAAATACTGCTATAAATCTTAGATCTCTATCCAATATAATCTTGCTTAGTGCTCCATATTTTATAAACACTTCTTTTATATAGATTCTAGCGACATCTTCTACTAATATCTCTTCTATACACGCTATAAAGTATCCCTACTTTGTAAGCTTATCCACTATTACTAAGATCGCGTTGTAATCTTATCCTATAATAGGATCTTTTAACTTTAGTAACTTAATAATAAAGTCCTATAATATAACTTTCTATGGTCTTTCTAGTACTTTAATAGGTTGTAGCCCTCTATACAGCTTATACCTCGTCGGTTTGTTTCTTTAGTAATTTAGATATTTCTTTATAACTTATCTAGCTAGTCCCCAGATTCCTTAAATAATGTACTCCTCTTAAAGTCTTAATACTAAGCCCATAGCTCTATTATGTCCCTATGTTATTCCCTTATAAAACTCTTTTATAAACTCCTCTGTAATTAACCTTAGAATATAAGTAGCTTCTCTATTCTTATATTACTCTAAGTCTGGATCCTTAAGCTATACTTTCTAGATCTTCTTTATCTAATTACTCTCTAGTAATTTGTAGATCTAACTTTCCTTAGTTACTGCAATTTTTGGATAGTTATACCTAATTAATCCGTCTTAATCTCTCCGTAACAAAGCTCCTAATGGCTTTTTATTATTCTATAGTTTAGCCTTTCTGCTTAGAGTATCTACTCGTGTATTATCTGTACCCTTAGTATACTAAATTTCAAAATGGTATTCTATAAGTATTTCCGCCCATCTAACCTATCTTTAGTTGAGTTTCTTTGTTGTTAGGAATCCTATAAGGTTCTTATAGTCCGTTTTTACCACAAATGGTTTCTCTATGCCTTATAAGAATACTCTCTATTTTTTAAGTGCTGTAACTATGCCTAGCAACTCCTTGTTGTAAATATCGTAGTTTAACTCTAGTGGTGTTATCTTTTAACTGTAGTACGCTACTAGGTGCTATGCGTCCTAGTACCTCTATAGTAAATATGCCCCTAGTGCAAAGTCTAATATATCTATCTTAATAACCGTTTCTAACTTTGGTTGGTAGATCTTAAGGATTAGTTTCTAGGTAAACAACTCCTTAAGTTCCTTAAACAACTTTCTTTACTCTATTCCCTATACCCACGGTTCCTACTTCTTTATTAACCTTGTAAATGGCTTAATACTCTTTAACTATTGTGCCATAAACCTCCTATAGTAGTTGTAAAACCCTAGGAACAATTTTAACTATGTAATATTCTCTAGTTCCTGCTAACTTACTATAGCTTTAACTTTCTTTAGGTCTATACTGATTTTTTCTAGTTTAATAATAAATCCTATAAAATTGGTCTTCCTTATAAAGAACTTATATTTCTTAATTGCTACTAGCATCTGTTTTTTTTATAGTCTCTTTAAGACCCACTTAATATGTTCTCTATATTCTTCCTCGCTTATTAAGTAGATAATAATATTGTTAAAATATACTATAACAAATTCATTAAGGTGTTCTCCTAATACACTATTAATTCGCTTTTAGAACGTTGCTAGTGCGTTTATAAGTCCGAATTGTATAACTAATAGTTTATATAGTCCTTCCTTTAACCTAAAAGCTGCTTTCTATTTGTTGCCTTCCTTAATCCTAATCTAATGGTACGTCCACCTTAAATCTATCTTTATAAAGATTTGCGCATTACCTATCCTATCTTAGATTTCACTAATTAAGGGTAAAGGATACCTATCCTTCCTAGTGATACTGTTTAACTGTCTATAGTCTATATACATCCTAAGTTTTCCGTTTTTCTTTGGGATGAATAGTACTGGATATCCTATTAATAACTATAACGGTCTAATATATCCCTTTTGTAAGTTCTCCTGGACAAACTCCTTAAGCGCTACTAACTCCGTTTTAGTAAGCTTATAGATTAAAAAGAACTTTAGACTAGTTCCCTCTTTTAACTCTATTTTATAATCCTATGCTGTATGTTTTAATAGCTTTTCACTTTCTGGTAACTACAACTTTTTACCATACTTATGGTATCTCTTTGGTATATAACTTAAGCTTCGCTTAGTCTCTTTGTATATTACTCCAACTTAGTACTATACTAACTTAGTTTATTGTTGTATTTTACATTATTAAGTATCTCTAATATTAACCTAACCTGTAACCTAATTAATCTTTAGATTATACTCCTATAACTAAGGTATCCCTAGTATCGCCTTATCCTGTCCTAATAGTAGGATATTAAAAGATATTCTAACTAGTCTCCCTTTAATAGTTAACTAAATAGGTCCTATTTTAAGGTTAATAATGCCTCCTCTATAGGCTATCTAATCTCCTAAAATTATTATAAGTAGATATAGGTGTTTTTTCTGTCTATACGGTAACCCTATCCTTTTTACTGTTGCTGGTAATATGTGGTTTCTTATTACTCTACTATCTACCAACGCTTTGAACTGCTGGTCTTACTACTTAACTTATAAATTTAGGTATTGTCCTTAAATTCCTTTAAGGGTCTAAGGCTCTAATACTAGTTCCCTCTAGTCCTATACGCCTCCCCTTTTCCTAACTGTTGGCTGCTAGATCCTGCTTATACTTAGTCTAACTTTGGCTAATACTTAGTTCGCTTTTTGTTCTCTATATATTATAGACAAGTGTTTTCTAGGTACTTCCACTACTGTTGTCTATTTAGGCATTCTTTTATAAGGAATCTTCCTGGTTAAAGTATTAAGTCCCCTTAACCTTATACTTCTACTAGGTGCTATCTATGTATATACTTAGTGTCCCTAAACCGCTTTTCCTTTGGTGCCTAATATATCCTAGTTGGGTACTTCTGGTTCTTATCCTTTGGTACTCTATGTATGTTGCATATATTATCCACATAAGCTATCTATAATAGTGTATAATACGCTAAGTGACTTAGGACTACTCTTAGCTTATCTTTACTCTTAAGTTTAAACCTCTATTTGGCTAATCTAACTGTCGGTCTTTCTTTTATAGGTACTAAGATTTGTCTCTCACTTCTCTAGTCCCTGGACCCTTCTTCTAGGTTCCTTAACATCATAATTAATGCTTCTTTAATATAACTTATGCGTTTTTCTGTAATAGGTTAGTCTTAGACAACTTTTTTATCTAGCTATATATAAAAATCTGCCTATTTGTTATTGCTTTATTGCCTATACTACTTTTTATATAACTGGTTTAGTGTGTATGGTTTATCTATTAGAAAGTACCTTATTATTACTACATTGTAATATCCTTTAGTATGTCTTTCTTTAAACCTAGTTAGGATGTCTAGATCCTCTTCTTATTCTAGTTTATCTAACTACTTTACCCTAGGTGTCCCTGCACTTGGCCTATTAGTAATTCTTTATATGGGTGCTTTGTCCCTTGTATAACCTAGCATACTAGATCTCCTATTTAGTTTCTGCTCTTGCTATATAATAATTCTTATTTTAAACTTATCTATAGTTTCTTATTTTCTGCGTCTTGTAGCTAGGTCTTTAAAGTCGTCTTACTTTTTAATCCTTATATTGACTTTTTAATCTTTAGGCTAAATACTACGTTTACCTAGAACTATTAATGTTCTTATTTATTCCCTAAACTTATAGTTCTTAAACTTGCGTCCTATACTTATTTATTTATCTGTAAACTGAATTACTGCCCTTTCCTATTAGTTTTTGTCCGTTGTGGGTTCCTAAGCTGTTTTTATTACGTCTTGCAAGTCTAGAGCCTTCCTTATCTTATTGTGAGAATCTTAGACCTGTGGCCTTTTGCCTTTATTAAGTAATAAGCTAGCACTAGCAGTTGTCTACTTACTTAGTTTCTTTTAAACGTTACTCCTATTGTCTTATAAAGCGATGGAAATTGTATTTAATAGTGTTATAATACCCGTTACTAAACCTTATTCTATAATGGTCTTAGTCTCTGCTTCTATTTTAACTTCTTTAAGGTCTGCTTGCTTCTAGTAAGCTACCTTTATTGCCTTATTATTGGTAAATACTTTACCTATATTAAATTTATCGTCCTTAATGTCCGATCTATAAGCTGGTTTGTTAGTTCCTCTAAACTTAGATAATAATAGCTCCTATAGCTAATAGCTTGCGTTGTACTTAGCGTCCTTATAAATTTAGTATACATTATTGTAATAAAACGCAAAACTATTAATTAAACATTCTTTTGTTCCTTATAGTGCACTATTGTCTCTCTATATATATATGTTTTCTGCTGGTCTGGTTCCCTTTACTACATAGTTACTCTAACCACCTTTACAGTCTTTAGCGAAATAACCTTTTTTTCCGTAATTTATGCAAGCTCCATCTCTAAATTACTAACTTTGCTATAGAGTCTGCCTAAATATCTTCTACTGCTAAGATTTCTAGTTTAGCCTCTGCTCTTTAGTCCTTTAATTACTAGATCCTTAACCTCTAGGTTTCTATAGTTTCTTTTCCCACCTTTATATTTTTTTAGTACTGCTTAGGTCTATTAGCTCTGCGCCATTCTATAGTTTTTGGCTCTATGTTAGTTATTGCGTACTCTACGCCTTATATAACTATAAAACTCTGTCTTAACCTCTCTTAGCCTGTTTCCTTTAGTAGATCCTATTATTAATCTTTATTAACTAATCTATTAGCTCTCTTAGAGTATCCGCATCTTCTATTAGGATAATTACGTTTTAGACTTTAGCCTTAATCCCTATTTATACTATGCTATAAGCGCCTTATTATTCTACTTAACCTATATAGCTAGTATTTAAAACTGCGTTATATACTTAATTGCTAAAGTACGCTATACTAAGTTCTAAAGCTTTTGTTCCGCTGTGGTTGCTACCTCTAGGTCTCTAAATATCTGTGTTAACCGTTCTACAAATCTGTTCTAACTGGTAAATATATACCGTATGTCCTGGTTAGTAATTATTATGCTATTAGCCTATATCTCTATAAGATATAGTTTAAACCACTTAAGTGCCCTCCCTGTTAGAAATAACCCTGCGTAGGCTACTTAATCTAATAATATTGCTAACTTTACTTCTTTCTGTATAACCTTAAAGTATATCTATATAAGAAATCCTTTAAGCTTCGACTTCTCTCCTAAGAATTGTTTAATTAAAGGTAACTTAATCTTTGCTACTCTAATTCTATTAATGCGTTCTTTAAGTATCCTATTATTGTCTTATAAGTGATTAATGTGACGGCTTGCATAAATGCCTCTGAACCGAAGCTTGTGGATTGCTATCTAATGAAGATACTAAGCTAAGGAGAAGAAAAGAAGGGGGTCGCCAGGACTATAGTAAACATATATAAAAGGGCAGCCGCCAAGGCGCTAGCGGTAAGCGAGCTAATCGTAGGTTGGCAGAATATGGCAGCAGTATGGCAGAATTTGGCAGGTGACGCGCTTTAGCACTGTTACATTACCCCCCCCTCCTAAAAAAGCCTGCCCTTAGGCGTTGTCCGAGCTCCCTATTGTTGTCTAAATTGTTATAATTATTTAACCCTTCTTCCTAGTATTTAATCCAGTTGTTTAATTTATGTGGTGGTCTAGGGAGATTAGGGTGGGCTAGGTGGAAATCTTGTAGCTTATAGGGGGAGTACTTAAAATTAGATACGGGGTACCACTCTAGGTCGTTGTTATGGCCTACCCAGCTTATATAGTATTTTAAGATATTACGGACCTTTTTTACTGCTAGGATTTCTTTAACTTCCTATTCTTCGTCCTTAGCAATCTGGATTAGTGGTAGGGGGTTGTTGTACTGTCTAGGTAGTGGATTATCCGCAGCCTTTTATAGCTGGTCTGGGGAGAAAACGGGGTGGATCCTTATTGACTCTGGTAGCTTAACCTTAAAAGAGTGTCCTACCTTTTGAAGAGTCTTATATGGGCTAGCTATTTGGTGGTCTAACTTGCGGCTTGGCCTCTGGGTTTTCTAGTTCTTTGTTAATACCTATACCTTATCTCCTACTTAGAAGTCTTCCTTGCGATAATATTGGTTTACATTAGACTTTTTTTTTTCTTGTGCCTTTCTTATAATTGTTTAAGCAGTCTTCTAGGCTCTATGTATTCTTTTAGTAAATACCTAGGCCTCCTTGTAGCTGAGGCATTCGCGGGCTGTAGTGGGTTTAGTAGGCCTATCCCAATTAAAGGACGTTTGTGGTGTATACCTGTAGAGCAGTTTGAATGGGGATATCCCTATACTGTTATAAGGGAGTGTAAGCTACGCGTAGTCTATTATAGGTAGTAATTCCAACTAGTTGTCCTAATAGTAGTCTATAAAGGGCCGTAGTTGCTGGTTAAGGTACTAGTTTATAATCTTGGTTTGCCTGTTAGTCTAAGGGTGGAATGTAGTAGAGAGCTTAATCTTAATTCTAAGGATATGGTAGAGTTTATTCCAGAAATCTAATATAAATTGGGGGCTATAGTTAGAGATAATTAATTTAGGGGCGCCGTAGAATTAATAGATATTGTTAACGTAGAGGCGGGCTATATCCTTTGTAGTTGTGGTCTTAAAACAAGGGAGGGAGACGGATTGCTTATATAGTTGGTTAACCACTATAAAGGCTGCATTGTGGCTATGGGCGTCCTTCGGAAATAACTTAAAGTCTATAGTAATATGTTGCTAAGGGCGTTCTAAAACTGGTAGTGGTTATAGCTACCTAGGAGTTTGATCCCTAGGGGCATTTGCGCATTTATAGGCGTGGCAGTTTCTAATAAATCGATTTATATCAGATAGAAGTCCTTGCCAGTAGTAACGGGGCGCTAGTAGTTGGTGGGTCTTATTACAACTAGGGTATGCTATAGAGACTTAATAGTGGGCTTTACAGATTAACTCTATCTATAGGTTGTTGATATTTAGAACTATAAGCTGTTTTTAGTATAGAAGTAGTCCTTCTTCCATTTCCAAATTAGGGTCCTCCTTTGCGGCTTGGTTGCGGAGGGCTTTTAGGGAGTTAGCCATATAGTTTGTAGTTAAGATGTAGTTAACTAGCCCTATTAGTTTATCCAAGACTACTCCCTCTAGGGGTGCTAGCTTATTCCATTTGAAGTTTAGTTCTTTAAGAATTTGTGGGTTAAGCTATTTAGGATAGAGGAGGGCGCGCGTCTGGTATTAGGTCTTTAGCTTATCCTAGGGTCCTACATCTTATTCCCTTTGGGTTAGTGCATCAACTTTAGTGTTTTACTTGCCAGAATAATATATAATCGTAAAGAAGAATTTAGAGAGTATTTTGGCCTAGTGGGCTTGTTGTCCAGTAAGCTGCTTTATAGTTATAAAGTACTCTAGGGCTTTATAATCCGTATATATCTTAATCTAGGAGTTTGTGCCTTTAAGCTCTGCGCGCCATTGGGATAGTAATTGGATAATAGCTAGCATTTCTTTATTGTATACTTTGTAGTTATACTTAGCTGGGTCTATTGTTTTTAAAAAGAAGGTAATAGGGTACTATTTGCCGTCTGGATGTAACTATAATAGGATTTCCGCTATAACTCTATTAGAAGCGTTTGTCTCTAGCATTAATTTAAGGTCCGGGTTATAGTGATAAAGGATTAGAGAAGAGATAAGCTGATTTTTTAACTCTCCGAAGGCTTCCATATAGTCGTTATTAAAGATAAAAGGTGTGTCTTTCCAAGTAAGTTGTATAAGAGGCGTTGCCATAACTCTGTAGTTATGGATAAATTGGTGGTAGAAATTATAAAAACCTAGGAAGGACTGGATCCCCTTTATAGTGCAAGGGGGCTTCTAGTTGTGGATTGCGTTAACCTTTTTAGGGTCAACTTTAATCCTATCCGTACTTACTATAAACCTGAGGTACTTTGTGCGTTTTACCCTAAATTTATATTTCTTGATATTAACTTGCAAACCTGTATTTTGTAATCTCTCTAGGACCTTTTTAACGTGAACTTAGTGCTTAAGTTCGTTGTCTAAGTATATAAGGATATTGTCTAGGTATACTGTGCAGAATTTGTTAAGGTAATTAAAAAGAACGTCATTTATATACCTTTAGTACGTAGCCGGTCCGTTTGTTAGTCTAAAAGGAAGAACTTTGCATTTATAGGACCTATAATAGGTATAGAACGTTATTAAATCTTTAGATATAGGGTCTATTCTAATTTAGTGGAAAGCTTGGCGGATATTAAGTTTAGTAAAGATCTTTGCCTGGCTTAGACGTGCGAGGGTTTTGTTAATTAACGGAATAGGATACCAATCCTTTTAAGTAATAGTATTTAGTTTTTAATAGTTAATATAAAAACGGAGGCCTTTACTAGGCTTTTTTATAAATAGGATAGGGGAAGCAAAAGGGGCTTAACTTGGCTCGATAAACCCTTTATCTAGGTTATTAATTAAGTACTGCTTTATTACTTTTAGCTTGTCTATTAATTATTAGTAGAGGGGGCTATAGCCTAGCGAGTTATTGGCTTCTAATTGAATCTTGTGATTATATATCTGGTAAGGGGGTAACTTGTCTAAAGCCGCCCTTAAGAACGCGTCCTTGTACTTAGTATAGATAGTAGGAAGAAGACGTTTAACTAGTTCCTTATTAGTTTCCTTAATTAGCTTTTCTTCCCTCTTGTTAATAATCCGGTTAATCTTATATAGGCTTGTTATAAAGACCTTGTTTTCCTTCTAGTACATATTAAAGTGGAACGCTATAGCGCTAATTATAGTGATGTCTACTGTAGGGGGGTTACAGGATAATGGGGGCGTGTGTGACCTTAGGGCCCTCTGGGGTATTGGTGTTGTTGTTACTCCTTTTAGCTCTTATTACATCTTTTAGAGGTTATCCCTTATATCTTATTGGTACGTTCTTTTCCATACTAGTTAGATCTGCGTGATTTGGACGCTGTCTATGTTACTATCTGTCCCGCTTCTGTATATAGAGTCCTCCTTGAATATAGCGCTTTGGGAGAGTATTTTTATTAGTACAGAGTTCTTTCTAGCTTCGCGGCGGGCGTCTTTTTAGGTGAAGGCTAGGTTATGGGCCTGGATATCCTACTAATATATAGGGTTAGACTTCGCGGCTAGTGTCTTATAGTTAGTTCGGATTTCTCTAATAAAGGAGGGTAATTTCGGTCTATCCTCTGGCTAGATAAACTGTCTTTGTTATATGTTTAGCCAAATATTAAAGTAGGATATCTATTTTCGGTTAAGGATTATATCGTAGGACCCTAGGTCTAAGATGTAGAAAGGGATACTATATTAACGTTGTCTATTAAGGGAGATATATAACTTTAGGATATAGGTAACCGGCTTACTAGCTTGGCTGTTATAGCCTTTTACCTAGATAGGCTTTTCTAGTAGGGTGGCTTTTATATTTAGAAACTTAGTAATGTTAATTGCACAGGCAGTATTTATAAAGGTAAAGCTATTTGCTCTAGTGTTAATAAGGGTAGTTAAGTTAATTCTATATCTATTTTAAGATACTGTATATGGAACTATAAAGTGTTTTCCACCTATTAACTGACTTAGATTAATCTCTTTAAGATTAATAGGATACCCTAGGGGGGAGTTTTTCCTTAAGGTTCTTCTTTTCCTAACTTATTAGACGTTTCTCCTTTCTCTATCTCCTTAATATCCCCTAGTTCTGGGTAAGATAAGGTAAAGTAACCCTCCTTATTGCAGTTGTAGCATGTGGCCAAGGCGGGGTTGATTAGGGTATTGTAACGAGTACTAGTTAAGGGTGTGGTACGTAGCTAGTTGGGCGAGGCTCGCCAGTGTGTAGTTGTGACCGCTTTTGGTGCAAGAGTAGATATAGCTTATCTTCCTGCTCTAGCTCCTGTAGGTGTGGCTAGCGAGTTATAATCGCTACGTAGTTGCTTCTGCTGATTAGGGCGGGCGTTAATCCGCTTTAGTTCTGCGTCTAAAGATAGGCAATAAGCTACGAGTTTTTCGTGGGTTAGTAGGTTATTTAAGGTTATAGTAATCTTCTCTTATAGCCGGATTGTTAGCTTATTGTATAAGTCTAAATGGTAGTTCTTAAGGGGAACCTAGCCTTTTCCCGCAAGGTGTAGGAATTAAGTCTGGAATTTGGTAAAGGGTTAGTTTGGTTTTATTATTAGGCGATTATAGTTGTACTAGGCATCCCGTACTTTGTTTAGGTTAATATAGATGGCAGCTAGGTGCCGTATTATTTTATTAACAGATGTAAATCGGACAGGGGAATCGTCCTTAAACTTAGCTTAAAGGTGCCGTTGGGTATCCCCTGTGGTTCGACCAAAGAGGTAGAGCATTTTGGCTTCTTTAGAAAGGAAATAGTTATGGTTAACGCGGAGCTTTTCTTGTACTTAAATCCTCTAATTTTTAAAGGTAGGGTCTATCCTATTGGATAGTGGTTAGGGGTTAGGGAGCTTAACAAACTTTAATTGTTTTGTTATTGTGTCCGTACTCCCTAGTGTGTTATATTTGGTTAAGTAAATAGGATGACTAGGACTTCTGGAAGGGGGGGCTAAGCTTTATAGGGCCGCGAGGCTATTTAGGATCTCTTATAGGGTCTCCTATATACTTTAAGCTTGGAGACGGTCGGCTTCCTAATTAGCTGTTAGGGCATGAATCTGTTTGTGTACGTCTATACTATTATTATTATCCTTAATTTTGGATCCTAATTGAATCTCGTGTTCTTCTTGGGTTGGGGCAGCTCTTTTAGATAAGCTTACTTTAGGTGCTATTGTTAGCTTCCTAGGGTTTATTGGAATTGTATAATTTGGTTTTAATTCTGGGGGTATAGGTCTAATCCTGTCTGGTTTATAGGGTGGGATATTATTAAGGCCTTCCTAGGTAATGTAGAGTTGTTTTGGTGTCTAAGTATAGCGCGTTAACACGTCGTTGCAGACAAAGTTTCTTGTAGAGTGGGATATTATTAAGGCCTTCCCAGGCAGTGTATGGAGAGCTTAGTATAATATAATAGCTTGTATAAATGCCTCTAAACCGAAGCTTGTAGATTGCTATCTAATGAAGATACTAAGCTAAGGAGAAGAAAAGAAGGGGGTTGCTAGGACCATAGTAAATATATATGAAAGGGCAGCCGCCAAGGCGCTAGCGGTAAGCAAGCCAATTGTAGGTTGGCAGAATATGGCAGCAGTATGGCAGAATTTGGCAGGTGACGCGCTCTAGCACCGTCACAATTAACCATTTCTTATAACTGACTTTGCGTAATTAACTGAGAATCTGTGCCTGCTATACTAGTATCTTCTCCTGCGCTTAAGGTTATGGCTGCCGTTAACGGCATTGTGACTAGTGCTTTAGGTGGCATGTTATTTAACCTTATTTAATACTATAACCTTAATAGTGAATGTATAACGGAACCTTGTAGTAGTAACTACAGTAGGTCCTATTATTGGGCTAGGTATATAGGTAAGAATAATTTAACAATATAATAATAACTAGTAGAGTAGTTGCCTAATAGATTAACTCCAATTGTATTCTAAGATTTACTACAAAGAGAGAACTATTGGGGTAGGGACTATGGTCCTTTAAATATATAACTATACGCCTAAGAAATCCCTTCGCTTTGTCTACTCTGTCTGCTCTATCCGCTCTATTATAGATTACACAGATTATATAGATTATATAGATTACCTTATATAACCTCAGCTACCATTCCTTGTTATATGGTTCTACTGGATCCATCCTGGACCGTGCCCGTATTAACCAACTAGCTTCCGCCGACTCCTCTCCAAGTAGTCGTAACATTGTACTTAAAGCGTCCGTAACAAGAAGCGGCGCCGCGTAATATTACTAGACTGAATAGGGATATAAGGGTCACAGGGGATATAAGGGAGAGGACGCCCTATAGGAAGACCCCTATGGACAGCTATAGCAAGCTTAAGACCAGGATAATTAAGAATTAGATTTAACGCGGTAAATATAACATTTATAGCTAACCTATAAAGGGTATATAGCCGACTAGTAAAAATAGGGGAAGAACTGGAGATAATAACAGATTTAGATATAGAAGCGCTAGTAGGAATATAAGATATGGGAATAGAAAGCTCTATATAAAATAAGTAGTAATTAAGGTATAGATATAAGAGATAGAAGTTTTAAATATCTTAGAGAAAGTGGAAATAGAAGAAGTGAGGAATGAAGAAGAGACAAAGAACCCCTACTAGGGGTCCGCTACCTATCTATTATATAGTATAACTGCGGCAACACAAACCACCATCTTGTAAGGCCCTTACTAGATAGTTTAGACCCAGAGAAATACTATATCCTTGCCATATAAGAGCCGTACTATAATACCTATATATAATTAATATACTGCCCCTAAGGATTCTAGCTTCTATACAAACCAAAAGCAGCTATACGCGTGTGCTTTATAATTAGCAAGGCTATTAGCCTATCCTTATAGTTATGGCAGGCAGTTAACCTAGATATTATAGTTATAACAATTTAGATATATAGGGGACCGGTATAAATTATTAATATGTATAACCCTAGGGTTAAAGGGGTCCCATAAACAGAAAATATTATATTAGTAATAAGCTTACTAGAAACCAAAGGCACAGAGTCTATTCTACTAGAAGACATAAACCTCTACTACCCGCGTTAGGGGGGTATCTATATTGCTGCTAAATAATAGGTAGAGTGCCTACTAAGAGCTATAGACACCTAGGGCCTTAAGTTAGCCACCCTCCCAGGAGCAATTATATGGTAATAAGGAACCTCTAAAAGCATAATTAACCTTATATTTATGGACGAAGGCCTATACTAGAGACTTAAAAGATGCAACCCTAAAGAAGAATAAGCACTCGCTTTAGACTATATCCCCATCTAGATATAGCTAGATTTGGATATTAAGGCGCAACTAAGTAGTAAAAGATACGTAATAAGGAAGCTTAAGATAGACAGTTTCCTTAACACAGTTAAATAATAACTTTAAGACCTAGAAGAAATCCACTTAACACTAAATAAGTGAGGCTTATTAGCTACCCCTAAGGAAATTAACCAAAGACTAGAAAGGATCTAAGTAGCAATTAAAAACGGGCTAGAAGAGCATTGCCTAGTCTTAAAACCAGGCCCCTACGCGTGACATGCATAGTCTATATAATGCGCGGTTCTTATTACTAGCCAATAATAAGCAAGAAGGAAATATATAAGCAGCCACAACCCTAAAGATAAGAGACGATATAAAGACACAAGAAACCAGTTAAAGAATACCCTAAAGAAAGAAGTAAGGAATAACTGGAGATGGTTTATAAATAAGCATATTTCTAACCTAAGCCTCCCCTATAACAAAGGCCTTTGGGATATAGTAAAATGGGCAAAGAAAAAGGTAGGGCGCCTAGTAGAAGACCTATACCTACTACCCCTATAAAAAGTAGGGGAATTATAGGTTACTAATAATAATAATAAAAAGGCAAAAATCCTTATAGAAAGGTTCTTCCCCTAACTGGCTCTAGCAGACCTTAGTAATATTATAGGTAAAATACTGGTAACTCGCCTAAGGGTCAATAGCGACATAATAATAGAGGAAATGGCCAGAACTATTAGCCGCCTTTTAAATAACACAGCACTAGGACTAGATGGGATTCTAAATAAGGCCTTAAAAACCTATAGACCACTTATAGCACCCTAGCTTATAGATGTAGCCAGAGTATGCTTTGCTATAGGCTACTACCCGCAACTTAGAAGATCTATAATAATGGTTATTCTACGGAAAGAAGGCAAAGTAGATTACTTAATCCCAGGAAGCTACCGCCCTATTGCCCTAGAAAACACCCTTAGCAAGATCTTAGAAAGGGTAATAGCGGCCTATATAGCAAATACGGCTAAGGAATATGCCCTACTACCATAAAGCCAAATAGGGACAAGAAAGAACCGCTTAATACTATTATTGTGGTTTTCTTATCTACTGCAACTCGCTTCCAGATAAGCCCCCCTAATATTAAATAATATACCCCATACAGCCCCACTAATATATTTTATATTGATGATGGCTCTGGAAGAGTCCTCCATACGGGTTTCCTGCTTACATAAGCAGACTTCCTTTGTTCCGATTTTGGTCGGTCTCTATAGCAGACACTTCGGTTTCCGTACGATATAGGCCTATATTATAGCCTATATTCCTTATAGTTAGATTCTATAGATTTATTTATTCATTCCAATATCATTTAGTTCATTATATATTTTATAAATAAGAGGCCTATTTTATCGCTCTATTCTAGGGCTGTAAAATAAGCCCTCATTTATATAATTTAGGGCCATTTTTGTGGAGTTATGAAGGGTACTTATTTTGGAGGTAAGAGGGTCGGATTGGTCAGTGCAGAGCTGTCACGGAGTGAGCATAAGCGATGATAATATATAGCGAAGTAGATATTATTAAGCTATGTACATAAACTATATAATAAAGTCAAGACGTTGCGTAAAGAAAGGAAAGTAGGAAATAGGGGAAAAAGGGTATATAACGTTCGCTTAGTTGCTAGGTTAACGGGTACTATGCTATACACAGGTAGGGTAGAGCTTAGGTGGCGGTTCTGGTAGAACTTGGCAGAATTCGGCAGTTAGAGGTCCTTGAAGTTGCCAGTTAGCAACTCCAATAGTAGAGACGGCAGATTGCGGCGGAATACAGCAGATTGCTGTCAGATTGCCGTCTCGTGGTCGGTCTTTGGTTGTTCAGTTGGTGGAAACAGGTGGACGTGTGTAAGGTGTTACGGGGGTATCCCTGTCAGAAATTAGCGATAAGGTGCTGACTAAGCTCTGGACACATTGCGAGGTCAAGCTCTGCATGCAATCTATATAGACATCAACCGCATCTACTGCATCACGAATCAATCAATATTCATCGTCTGCGTCATCTCTATCATCAAATAGACCCTCAAGACACCTCCGCTGTGACCTTATAACCTTGTAATTCCAACAGGTTATGAGCCCAGGTAGCGACACCTCTCCTGACTCGAAAATCGACCCTAAAAATGACCTTCTCTACCTCAACCTCAACGACACCTACATACGATCACAAGGCCGGTAAAATCGTTATTTTCAATGGAGACAACTTTGCAGACTAGGAGTGCACCTGCAAGGCAGCCCTAATCATATTAGAGGGCTGGGATTTTGTCACTGGTGTAGAGGACCCAAATTAAGTCAATTTAGCTGATGGAAGAAGAAGACGAGGGGAAGCAAACAAGATCATCTACAATTCAATAGGAGACGACCGTTAGGAAGAGATACGTGCGATAATAAAGGCGTACGATATTTAAGGAATATAGGAAGGAATGAAGAAGTTTAATAAGGCTAATAACAAGGTCTACATCTCTAGACTCCATAGAGAGTTTTATAGCACTATATTTAACCCTATGAAGATGCAAATTGTTGAGTTCCTCCAAATACTTAATTAATTTAAGATTAATCTAGCCTTAACCCCTTAAGCACTTACTAACGATGATATTAAAGAGTAGCTTCTCTTGGCCCTCCTAAGCGATGTTATATGGTAGAATGTGAAGACCTAGTGTCTACGAGATAAATGAGACCTTGAGAGCTGTATTACCCTTCTTTAGGAGCAAGAGACTGCTCTCCTTACACAAGTATAAAATGTAGCACTTGTATATAAGAGGAAAGACGAACCTAGGGGGAGAAGGGGAAACCAAGGTTGAGGTTAAACAAGGGGCAGAGGCCGTGCTAGTAGATTCGATTATTTCTTATCGCGTTATTGCTATAGCTTGTTATCTTAAGTGAGCAAAGAGCCAAGATAACCAGAAAGAGACGAGTGTAGAGTATACTATTAGAAAGGTTACTATTAGAAAGACTGTCCCCTACTTAAGTAATTCCAATTTGATAATGCTAGGAAGACAGATTAAGGTGCTCCTAAGGCAGAGAAAGTAGGGAATATAGTAATAGCTAAGGAAGAATTTAACAGCGATTTAATCTACTTTAACCCTAACCCTAAACGTACTATGCTTACAACGACGTCTTTAGCTTAGGCTCTTAACTTAGGAGTAACTAAGCATTTTACTAGTAACCAATTAGACCTAATATACTTGAAGAGATGGAATATACCACAATAGGTCCGTACTGCGAATAGGACTGTTATCCCTGCTATAGGCTATAGTTAAGTTTAAATCAGTATCCTAAAGCTAAAAGACGTCTGGCTTGTACCTTTGTTTAAGTCAATTAAGCTAATCTTAGTAAGAACTCTTACTTAGGAAGGCTACTTGATTACATTTAACCCAGATAATTAAGCTACTGGCAAGCATAAATCAGGTGCGATGTTTAAGGCCACTATAAGGAATAACCTCTACGTGCTATAAGAGCATTAGGAAGTATTTAATGCGATAGTAAAAGTATATAATTTATAACCAAATGTTAGTGAAATAGATGCTGAGCTATAGCACCGCTGAACTAGATATACGAATTACAGTGACCTGTTTAAGCTATAGCACTCCTTACTAGGTATAAAGCTTAAGAAGAGAGCAGTACTAGTTAGTAAGAGCACGTATAAAGCTTGTCTAGCTAGGAAGATGCGAGAAATACTAAGTAAGAAGATAATTAAGCGCGAGAAGATACCTGGTTAAGGGCTATACCTAGATACTATGGGACGAATCGGTATATTAATTAGAGGTTATAACTACTACCTCCTAGCCCTAGACGACGCTATATACTACACTTAGGTTATTCCTCTTAAAACCCTCCGAACTAAAGAGGTACTACCGCATATTAAAGAGATTATCGCAAGGGTAGAGAGGTTCACTGGCAATAAAGCTGCATGGATTTAAGCGGATAATAGAAAGGGGGAGTTTGGCCGTAGATTTTAAGACAAACTAATACCCTAGGGTATTAACTTTAAACCTTATCCGCCATACAAGCACTTATATAATAGCGCAATTAAGCGCGCGATCTACACAGTTAACTACAAGATAAGGTCACTTCTATTTTAAGGAAATATACCAGTTGAACTTTAGTGCTACGCAGTTAAGCATACTATCTAGATTAAGAATTAAGTACCCACCTTAGCACTTCCATTTAACGATGAGTATAGTGGTGCTATTATACCCTATAAGGCATATACCTAATAAGTTCCTAACTTAAAGAATCTAGTTGTCTTTAGGTGTTACGCCAATCTAATTAATACGCTCGAGAAACACCCTAGGAAGTATAATTTAAGAATAAAACCTAACTACGTTTTTATGGGGTTAAAAGGGAGTAGTTAATTTAAGATAATAAACCTATATACCCAAGCAATTAAGCTATTTGGAGATACTAAAGTGAATAAGTATAGGTTCCCTTATAGAGCACCTTAGGTGCAAGCTACGAGACATAGTGACCAAGTAGGCCGCTTAGATTAAGTGGGAAGCCCAGGTTAAGATTAAGCGGGACGCTTAAATCACGCTATAAGCCAAGCCGCGAACTAACCTGTACCTCCCCCTACTACCTTAAACGCGCCGACAGAGACTCTAGTTGCGAGAACTATAAGTAGGCCAGATAGTGACTGAGTGGGCCGCTTAAGCCAAGTAGGAAGCCTAGGTTAAAACTAAGTAGGCCACTCTAATTAAGTAGGAAGCCTAGGTTAAGATTAAGTGGGACGCTTAAATTAAGGTAATGCTAAGGGTGGGACGCCTGTATAAAGTATATTAATATGTATTCCTTATACGCAGAGAACAAGGTCTGGAAGGTTACCAAATATAAGGGTTTTCAACAATATAGTGGTTTAGTTAGTAATAGCTATAAAAGCTGTTTACTTAGAAGCTAAAAACACTACCTCTATAGAAGCACCTATAGCACCTTTTAACGCTATTGAGTTAGATTAGGCCTTAAGGGAGGACGCTCCTAGCTAGATAAAAGCTATCTTTAAAGAATTTCTCTCTCTTAAGAGAATGCACACCTATACTATTATAAGGGGGAGAGTACTAAAAGGAAGGTTATTATTCCTAAGTAAGCTAGTTCTAAAGCACAAGTATAATACCAAGGGAGAAGTAATTCGTAAGAAGGCAAGACTATGTATTTAGGAAGACAAACAGACCCCCAATATTAATTATTTTAAGACATTTGCGTCTGTTATATAATACGACACCTTAGGTTCCTAATGGTAAAGGTAGCAGCTAAGGACCTTAAGCTCGACCATATTAACGTTGAAACTGTATTCTTAAACCCGCCGTTGCAAGAATAGATTTATATGCAGATTCCTAACCTATTAAGAGACTTTAAACCTGAGCTTAAGGGCGTAAAAGACGTCTACTTAAAGCTAAATAAGTCACTTTATAGCCTAAAGCAGGCACCGAGAGAATGGTTTCAGATGGTTAAGAAGTTCTTTAAGAGTATAGGTTTAAAAGCAGCTGATGCTAACCCCAATCTCTTTATAGGAAATAAAGTATATATTTTGCTATTTGTTAACGATATGCTAATTATAGGAAAGCGCCGATACCTTAATATTACAAAGACAAAAATCTTAAGAGAATGGAGATGCAAAGACCTAGGTCCTATAGAAGTATTTATAGGCTTCTAAATTAAGCGAGATCGTACGAACTGAACCCTTAAGCTACATTAGACGATATACACTAAAAAGCTACTTAAACGGCTAAAAATGGACAACTGTAATCTGGCTAAGCTACTAATACTAGTAGGTACTGTCCTGAAGCCTAATATTAAAAGCCTCCTTAAGTACAACGATGCGACAGTGTACTAGCAGATTATTGGCTCTATAATCTACCTCTTAAACTACATACGTCCTAATACTAGCTACGCTGTTAGTTAGTTAGCTAGGTTTATAGCAGCACTAAGAGAATCGCATTACCGCTTAAGTAAGCAGCTACTATAATATCTAAACGGCACTCTTGAAGCAGGAATTACCTACTTAAGTTAAGCAGTCTACCTTTCTCTATGCAAGCTTATGTTACCTACTGGTTATAATATCTTTACTAATGCTATGTGGGGAACAGAACACGATTAGATATTATTCCAAGGCATAGCAGTTATATACTATGGGGGAGCAGTAATCTAGATGGCTTAAAGGCAGAAGTTGACGGTATTAAGCTCAATAGAAGCAGAGATTATGGCGGCATTAGAAGGAGCAAGGTTAGTAATATGGCTTAAGAAGCTAATAAGAGATCTGGAAGAGAGAGACAACAACAACCCTTTTATCCCTACGCTCTACTGTGATAATAAGGGTACGGTCGACCTTTTATACAACACGAAACACCACTAGAAAGCCAAGCATATTAAGACTTAATACCTTTTTATATAAAACAATATGGTTTAGCAAGGTTAACTTAAAGTAGTATATATACCAGGCAAAGATCAGCCGGGAGATATGCTTATGAAACAGCTACTAATTAACCAATTTACGAAGCACTATGCAACGCTAGGAATCGGTAACTAACGGAGACGGTAACGGACGGAGACGGAGCAAGTTACGGAGGTTTTTTGCCTACTATAGGTTTTCCCTCTGTACGTAGGCCAAATGGCACTTGCAAGGTATTTGGGAATAGCTTTATAATTGCCTATTTAGGACAG
>Ga0307507_10004462_pt1 | contig 24806 bp, 24 predicted proteins | sample 7_EM_MG_FD_207223 | JGI IMG/M metagenome (GOLD analysis project Ga0307507, IMG submission 207223) | Populus trichocarpa ectomycorrhiza microbial communities from riparian zone in the Pacific Northwest, United States - 7_EM | ecosystem: Host-associated > Plants > Roots > Unclassified | place...
CCATAGTAAAAAGAGGGTTCTTTCCGTTTTGAAACGGAAGGAAACGGACCATTTGTATGGGGGAACGGAACGGAACCGTTCCAACCGAACAGGCCCTTAGATATTCGCTTATATCCATGCAATATCTAAAGGTGTCTTCCGCTAGTTCTATTATTGGATACAAAAAAATCTTTAATGTGCTGCGAATAGTGTGGGTACAGTACCACGTACTTACCTATCACTCGGTATACTTACAGCCTTGAGATAAATTACTTATTACTATGCTCTTACTCTCTGACCACCTTCCTATCATCTAATCCCGCCTTTAATAATGGCTTCTTCTCCACTGCGTGGCTCTTTGGGATGCAATAGGATTTACAAGTATTTATAGATATAGGGCGATTCCCGAGAATACCGAGACATTGTTAGTGATGCCAATTTTTACAGTGCTCAATTAGCCTATAAAGAATCTGAGGCCTGGAATTGTCCTTTTTCGATATTTGAAAGTCGCATGTAGCTAAGTGTATTCAATCTATATAGTTTTTGGCCTAGATCCGAGAATATTTCCAAACTGGGGGCAGTCATGCTCGATCACTCGGAAGCCTGCAAATATATCCAGTTTGGCCGGACCCGGTCAGATGAGCTTTAGAAGCCAGCTCCTACAAAAGTCCAGGCCGGGCCCAGGCCAACCTAAAGCCTGACAAGACTGGCTGCTTGTGAACACTGTCCATAACACATCTTAAAAAAATTATAATACAACATGCTTTTCACGTTCAACCTTGCGCAATACGCTACCGTAATGCCATAGCAAAGCTCCCAGTACTAGTACACTCCAGCCTCTCCCAGGTGAAGCGAGAGTCGCCATCACCCTTACACATTTATATGAATTCTTCTTCCTCTGTTCCCCGTCCCTGTGCCTCTTGAGACGTCTGGCGACAATGTGGATAGAGGTTCGAGGTACGTTGTGATATTGTATTACGGAAGTCTGGGTCTTGTATATAGGAGGCCTAGGTGACTTTATGCAGTAAAAAACACGTACAAGCACTTGTTCCACGCTTAATTAGCAGAACCGGGAACATCTACGGTAAGAACTGGGGTAATTGTGAATCCCTCTAGGACGTTGGAGTTGCCTCTCATACATAGTGAGGTCTGCTGTATTTTTTCTTCTTGCTTGTCTCAATTGAAGTCTTAAAGAGGACTTTTTGGCAGTGTTTGCTCTCCTGAATTCGGAGAGGGGAAACCCTGGTCCAGACGTCCTAGCGTCATTCTCAGTTTTTATGGTGTCGTAATGGCTTTGTTCGAGGGGAAAGCGGTTGTTTGCAAGGTTGGGGTTCTTGACACACGCCTCAATCTCCTGACTTGCCGGGCTACTCATTAGAGCATGGTGTATGATGCGCAAGTTCTTGTAGTTGCGCTGCGGATAGCACTGAGGAAAGCAAGTTGGCTAACTTTATTAAATTTTGGTGAATAAAAGCTCTGGTTATGGGATTGGTGGGCTTGGGGAATGCAAATTGGGAGCGGGGAACAGAAAGCTATGCACACTGTCGTTACTACACGCGCTACAGTCAAATTTGATGATTCTTGTTCTAAAATGCATGGATAAGACTTTCCTTTGTGCTAGGCGACCAATAGGCCTCTGCTATGCCCTATATTTACCATCCCTCGTTCTCTGTCCTTACAGTAGTTCCCATCTAGGGAGAACAGTCCCTAACACTGGTGATGATGGGCTGAGGAAAACTCTCTCCCTGAGGTCAATTCAATTGGTTGTCGCGGGTCTTTTTAGAGGTGGAAACTTTTGAAAAATTAACGGATCGTTGGGGGTGCCGTGACTTCTGTCGCCAGCGCGGTTATCGTAGGAATGATTGGTTGGTGGTACCGCATAATCCGGCAAAAGTGGGATTGGAGCTAAAGTAAGGCAGCCGAGCCGACAGGAGGGCACGAAGAACACCCATCCGCCCCAGTTTAAACAGATAGGCAGCGGGGGTTAGGCAAGTTCAAGAAAATTCTAACCAGTGTCAATCCGACTTTTGCCAAATTATAGTGGCAGGATCGCAAGGCTGACAGGCAGCCATGAGCTGATGGCAGAACTTTTAGTTCCCTGGGTTAGAGTAGCAGAGTTGAGTCCGGAAGTTTGGATTTGGGGGGGGGTTTCTGAATAGGTCTCTTCCTATCTAGATCTTGTTTAATAGTCTTGTAATGCTGCACGTCTACCGGTTCAGCGGTCTAGCCAAGTGAATGTAGGGAGGAACGCAAGTAGGGTAACTTAAGTTGGGTGGAATGACGCCTTGATATCCAAACAGATTTATTAAAAATTCTGCCCATTCAATAAAATGAGCAGAAAACATTCAATACAAAAAGGCCCTCCTGCAAATACGACACATGTCAATTACCAATGGAAGGCGCTACCTCTTGCTCGCCACAGATTGAAGCACCCAAAAAATGAGTGTACCGATTACTGTAAGTAATATCTGCTGCCTGGTCGGCAAGATTGTTTAGGCCAACCACTTGTGATCTTCATGACATAGCAAGGGAGGCGTGTGAAAGTAAGAAAGAAAACTGAAAAGGGGAAACTAAGAAAACTGAAGAAAAGAAAAGAGTGGGAAAAAATAAGACTAAAGACAAATTAAGTATTACCTGGAGCGGGGAAAGGGAAAACAAGAGAGAAATTATAAGAGAGGTACAAAAGACAAAAAGACTAAGGCAAATAATAACCGAATACATGTAATAGGTAAATTGGTTTGGACCCGGACTCATACCTGTTACATTGCCCACATAAAGTGAGACTCCTCTACATTAGAGGATGAAGATGTTTTTCTGCATCGCAAAGACACTTCAGCCCTCTACCAAGGAAGTACCCCTCGCTCGTGGTTACTTCCTCAAACATTGCAATATCTTTGGTAACGCGGTACACTGAGAGCATCTTACCACGGCGAGCAACATGCTCGATCACGCAGTTCGCCTCACAAGAGTGGTTGACAAAGCGTGCCCAATTTCCTAAGAGCAAATCTTTAGCTATCACTCCCGGAAAAATGAGGGGAGGCGGGAGATGAGAAGAAGTTACCATAATGGTTAGAAGTTGTACTATAAGAGTCTCTTTCGTAGGCATTTTTATGTCCCCAAAGGACGTAAAGGTCGTCATCATCCTCCCCGGACTCCCTGTTGGATATCAGCTCTCCAATGTACTCACCAATTATTTCTCCAGCTTTGAAACTCTATCCTCTAAGTCAGTATCATACCGCATCATACCGTATCATCACTACCACCACTAGACTGAGGGGGGAGGAAAGAAAAAAAAACTTACCTGCAATGCTCGAACTCCGGTCCCTCTCCCAATGGTACCAACCAACTCAATCCTAGCCGGCGACCATTCTCCAGATTACAATGACACTCCTCGGACGTCTTCCCACAAGCGCCGCACGGCTGGGGAATGTCATAAGCCCACCATCGAAACCAAACGTTAGCCGCCACCGGAAACTTGGATCAGATGCTAGTTATCACGTGTCCTGAAGATGCCCGGAAAATTCAGGAAAACCACAAGGAATAACTAGAGCCTATTGAATAATGTAACAAATTTCCCAAAACTGATAGACTCCTTTACCATCCCCTTACGGCATTTATGGTTAGAATGGGAATGGCTTTAGAGTAGCCGAATAAAGTGTATCCTAATAGGTGAGAGGGAACCGAGGGAAAGCTTCTACCTGGAGTCAAATTTGGCGAGAATTTACTACAGGGTAATGTTTATACCGAGGTTTTTACATTACGAGGAAAGAGTTTCTTGGGAGGATTGATCTCACTCGCCTATTGTGCCACACTTCATTTGACTACTCTATAAGTAGTGCTATTTCAGGTTTAATCAGGTAATGCGGTACTGATTATCTCGCCCCTGAAACACGATAGCACCTGGAAAATTTCTACCGACCTCTCTCCGCCACCCCCAACACTCCCCCCTCATAAATAAACACCCCGGGCCCAAACCATTGGAACACGACACCCAGCCCTCCTCCCACTGTCAAGCTCCAAGCCCGGGGCCACCTACACCGCACACAGGCTACCAAAGTGTTTTTCCATTATTTCCCCCCCAACACCGTTACACACATGTAGCACCGATAGCCACTCCCGAATTACCGCCCAAAGCAAGGCAAATTCCCACTGTAATCCCGAGCCTTATTCAAGCTTGGTTTTATAATGCCCTCGCTCCCCATCTCTATCATAGATAAATCACTGGGCTGGCGTAGGAACTTTGTGTTGCTTGCTGGGGCGATCAATTGAGGGGGGAAAGAGCGGATACTAGGCTGAGGTCCCGCCGAGTGGGCGAGGCATGGGTGATCACTCATGGTTGGATACCGGGAGTTAGGGGTTGTCGGATTGGTGAGCTGGGAGGTTCCCGATAATGCTTAGTATGTCCTTTTGTGGTGGTTACTAGCGCTCAGGATTTGTTCCGGGGTGGGCTGTGAGTATGCCTGCACGGATGCTTTATACTGTGCTGGAGTAAATACTTTTCCGAACTAAAGATGGTACTTGTTTTATGTTATAGTTAAATTTTAGTTATGCACATTGTCCTATCATGCTCTTTATGAGACGAAAAATCTTACATACTGATTTTCATAACTTCATATGGGCACATGCTATAAAGTCCTTCAAACACAAGAGTATCAGGTCTTGATCCAACCTCATCATACAACAGGGCATCGACAGGGATGTCTCCATTGTGGGCGTCGCCATTGCCGCCAAGGATGATCTGCTAATCCCACAGAGTGAGAACGAGATAAAACAAAATGCCAAGGATGCCTTCTAGCATTAAAACTAACTCGAGGCCATGAGGAAACGATCTGAGTCCTCAATCTCCATGCTACGGTACGCGCAAATACGACAAAATTTGAATACCCGAAATAGCGCTAAGGTAGTTGCATCCAAAATCAGGAAGTGAAGCGAGGTTACCACCTGGTGGCACTGGTGACTAGTGATCAGGCATGAGGCTGAAAATATCCAATCTTGAGCTCAATCAACCATCACCGCAACATCACCACCGATATCACCTCTCCGGTTAAGCGGAAAAAAATTGGAGTTTCAACCAGCCATGGAGTCGAGGTTAATACTTTCTTTCCTTTCTATCTTAAGTCCAGTTCAATAATATTTGATATTCGCTTAAGTTGCCACCCATGCTAGGACACAATGGACCCTGAAACCATGTCCTAGCGCCTTTTCGAGTATTGTCACATTTTGCGGTGCTATGAAATATTGAAATCCCGAATTCTATGCAAAATTCACTAAATTTATTGAGGAATACCAGCGCTGGGGCCTTACCATAGACTACGTTCTCGCCGCACCTACCACCAATCTGACCCGAGCAGCGTCCGAGGCGCTTCTCAAATGCCCCCAGTATGAATACACCGTATAAGGTACTCTTATGCCAAACTTGAAAGTTATTCTGCAAGGGAGATGACCAACACCTTTCTAGATTGAACTCGGATTCTCTTGTGGGTGGGGTGGTGGGGCTTTGGTATGCAAGAAAAAAAAAGAAGGAAAAGCCTCTCCTTTGGGTACTAGTTCCTGACCACCACCACTGTCAGTGTCTTATCCCACACCCCGGAACAAGAATCATGAAATTTGACCGTGGTGCATGTACTCGAGTACTACCGGTACAGTATAGTAAGGGTACTGTATTCAAAGTTACTAACCCCTACAACTCAGCCATGCCATAAAGATGTAAGGGGTCCACGGCAGGATGGCATACGAGAATGGTTTTTACAGGCTGATGAGTTTCTCACATTGCGTGACAGCAAAGCTGAATTCGGCAAGACCACTCTGTTTTGTTCCGGCAATCCCGGGCTTGGAAAGACCTTTCTCAGGTAGGAAGAATAAATATTTTTGAGGAGTAGTTATGGCTAACTATGTAAAACACTAGCTCTCTAGTAAATTATAGGTTGCTAAATCATTTTACGGGACAGAGCGTCTCACAGGCTGTCGCTTGCATCTATTGCGATTTCCAGGGCCAAGAGAACAAATCGCTGCGAACATGATAGGTGCCCTCACCAAGCAACCTCTGAATGTGTTAAAGGTGACTCCCGGTGAGATTGAGGAAGGATTTAGGAGAGCAGAGAGCGAGGTTAAGGACCAAGGACTCCAGGTTTCAGAGTCCATTAAGCTATTGCGGGCTGTGCTTGCTTCCATGAAGCGGGCTTTCATCTGTATTGATGCCCTCATGAATTTCCGGATAAACATATATCCCAGCTTCTGACCTCACTGCATACCGCTTCTCAGGCATCACCAGACGTCTAGTTATTTATTACTGGGAGACCCCATATGCGAGGTGCGGTAGAGAAAAATCTTCCGGCGGGTGCGCATGCTATCTAGTTTAGCCCAAATAGTGAGGATGTATGGGGATATTAGGAGATGGAATTAGAGCATGACTGGGATTTGGGAATTATGAGCCCTGCACTCAAGGCCGATATTATGAAACGCATTCCAGAAAAGATTCCTGACGCGTATGTGATGGCTAGTTCCACACCAAATGCCTAGAGAGATCATTGACAGTGGGGCCTAGATTTCTACTTGTTTTCCCAAGCATAGCGGCAATATTAGGGAGGCGACAATCTACAAGAAGCGAGAAAGACTCAATGTATTGACGAACAGATTCGGTTTGGACGGCACCTACGATGCCACATTGGAGAGAATAAAGGGTTAGAGCAATGGCAAATTAGCACTCGCCATGGTTGCATTAATGTGGATTTCTCAGTCGGAACCTCCGATACACATTGGGGAGCTAAGCGAGGCCCTGGCAGTCGAGATTGACTCCCGAGATATAGAATCCGATAATATTCCTTAGGAAAAACATAGTTACCCTCCTGCTTAGGACTTGTCACCAGCTCAACTCTCCGTTTAGCGCACTTTACCCTTCAAGAATATTTCTGCAGCCATTCCGAATACTTCGATAACCCGCAGTCGAAGGTGGCCGAGGTTTGATTGACGTACCCCAACTTCGATTCCATCAATGAGCTATCACCAAGTCTTCAGAACGCTCCAGTAGAGATATGGCTCCTCTAATACAAGACCTCGTCTAACCTTTAAAGGAGTACGAGCAAGAGTGTTTGTGTGACGCCTTCCTCATTACCAAATCAATGATTGCTGCCAGCGTGGATGAGATAAAACAAAATGCGAAACATGCCTTCGAGCATACGATAAAAGAGGAGGGATTAGAGTTGAGGAGGGAGCGGGGGGAGCTATATATGGGGAATTTGCACGGTCTTGGTCTGGCGGGTCTCCTGGAGCGGATGCCTATCCTCGAAGAACAACAGAAAGAGAAACTTCTAAAGAGGCCAAAATCGCCTCCCTGGAAGCAAAGGTAGCCGGGTTAAACGACTCTCTACCAAACCCTGTTCCTCCGACCGCTATCACTGCCGCCAGAATCACCACCGTTACCACCATTCTAGCGATCATGATCAGGCAGTGGCTACAGTATCGCGAGGATTCTTGTTGAAAATCCGCCCCCGCCATACCAACCAGCCATCCATCCTAGCCTATTCCAACCCGCTGGTAAGATTAGCCGAACATCGGAAACTGACTGGGTGGGTGAAATAAAGAGGTTTAGGGCGCTCCAGGAGTGTTACACGATCACTATAGTATATGCTGATGGGTCGATATGAGTGGTTTTATACCTCGGGAATCCATTTGGTATGTCGTTTAGCTTCTATATGAAGGTGAAGGATCCCGGTATAATACTCTTCGGGGTGGTAAGGGTAAAGTGTGTATTACATATCTGCTGGAAATTTGGGCCCTGTTTAGAGTTTCAAGGGGGTTCGCCGTCGAGGTTTATGCGATTTAATTGTGATATGCTGCGCATAGGCCTTTTCCTTTGTATCTTGGGAGTAGGAAGTTACAGTAGAGTGGAGTTCCTTTAGCAGTTCCTATTTTATTAGCGGGATTTTGGATACTTTCCTTTTGCTTTGTTCTTTCCTTCCGACGTCTTTTTTATCCGCTCTTTGATAATCCTTTTTTCTTCTTTAACCACGGCGCTTGCTTGAATTTTTTTTTCTTTTCATGTTAGGTCATAATATTGTAATAATGCAAAGTGGCATAAGAGTTAGGGCGTATATTTCCTTCCAGCGCTACAGACACCTATAATAATATTATTATAGTATCTGATTTAAACACCAATATCAAGGTTTCTTCTAAAAAAAACATGAGGATACAACTACACTTAACAGCTAAGTCGATATTAGAGCAAGAGATTCCAAGAAAACTCAACGATAACACCATAATTACCCACCCAATTCTACCACTTACAGTGCTCATACCCCATTTTCCCCGACCGCCCAAACTCCAGCTTGCCTCCAATATCCGCAGCAACAATGACATTTACACCAACATTGGCCCACTCTTATGCTCTCAAGCTCCCCTGCCCACTGAGGTCAACTTCACCTCACTTTTGACTCCTACATAATCCCACAGCAATTGTCCTCCCTTCCGCCCCTAGAATTGGTGGAGGGCCTCGGGGCTTGCGTACTCTTGGATAACATTCTTGGGAGTAATGCTAAGATTGAGTGATTCTGGCAAGAGGAGTTCATGTCATATAGTGATGTTGGGCAAGTGCTTGATATGCTGCTAGCTGCTTGCACTAGGAGTGGGGATAGGGCTATGGTATATGGGTCTGTGAATTGTGGTGGGGCGGATACGGGGAAGCAGCCTTAGACTGCCGGGATGGTTGGTGCCATGGTTGATGCGAGATCATTATTAGTTTTAGGGCTGTTAGGAAGTAAGGTGCGGGTTGGGTTAGGTTTTAGATATTCCACTAAATTTATGTATAATGACTCTCTCTTATAACTCACCTGGGAAACCCGAGCTTTTATGCCTTTTAGGTCTGGATTAGCCGAATGTTATCTCTAGGAATGGTTAAAATAATAATGTAGTATGATACGTATTGGAAAATTAGGGGAAGTAAGGCGAATCGGGTTTTTTTGATCTAATACCTCATCCTCCTCCGACTCCAAGGCAGGCTACCCTTATACTAGTACTATCAGAAGGGATAAGTAGGGTAAGGTACAAGTTCATAGCGTTTGGTTAGTTTTATCTTTTTCCGTATCGCTAGGCAAATTGTTATTGTGGAAGTACACCAGATAGAAAAACAAATGCATAGTCATATCCGGAGCCTCGATTGTGGTCGAGTAGCAGCAGCTGGCTGCGGATATACGAACAACTGCAGTTGGTGGCTAGTGTCAGGATATGGCGCTCCTGTTCTCTAAAGTCCCCGATTAAGCTAAGGGGAACGAATGCGATTTCTTGTTGTATTATTTCTCCTAGCCTGGCTCAGCTGAAGGCTGAAAGAGGATCTTTTCGCTGTGTTTGCTCCCCTCAATCTGTAGCGGGAAACTCTAGACATCCTAGCGCCATTCTCAGTTTTTACGGCGTTGTAACATCTTTACTCGAGAGGAAACCGATTATTTGCCAGGTTAGGGTTCTTGACACATGCTTCCATCTCCTGACTTGCCGGGCTACTGTATTGTGCCCATTATGGCATGGTGCATGGTGGGCGAGTTCTTGCAGTTGGGTTGTGGACTCGGAGAGCACCGAGGAGGGAAAGTTAAATAGCTTTATTTGATGAATAAAGACTCTGGTTATGTGGTTGGTGGGCTTTGAGAATGCAAATTGGAAGCGGGGAACAGAGTGCTATGCACACTACCGGTAGTGCACGCACCACCGTCAAGTTTCATGATTCTTGTTCCAAAGTGCATGGATAAGACTTTCCTTTGTGTTAGGCGACTAATAGGCCTCCATCTTGTTCTATATTTACCATCCCTTTTTCTCCGTACTTATGATCATTGTATTGTAGTTCCCACCAAGAGGAGACTAGTCACTGACACTTGTGGTACTTGTAGGCTGAGGAAAAGTCCCTCTCTGAGATCAATTCCATTGGTTGTCACCAAGCATTTGAAACCAGAAACTTTTGATGCAAAATGGACGGATGGTTAGATGCGGCGAATTTGGTTGCCAAGAGGGTTGTCTTAGGAATGATTGGCTAGTGTAGCCGGATCGCAAGGCTGGAAAGTCAGCCATCAGCTAATTATGCCTGCAAGTAAATTCACCGGTACGGTATGATACTACGACCCCGCTTTCCCTGAGATTCAGCTTCGAGACAGTCTATCGCTTTCGCAACCTTAAAAACACCCACACCGCGAAGGAATATGGGCCCTTTAGCACATCCGGAACGGAATGCCGCGGGCACAGGCAAGATAAACAGTTTTAACTAAATTAATAGTCACAACACTACTACTACCAATATAACATACGTGAATGAAAGGGCTAAGTTCTTGAATTGGCTATCACCCCTACAGCCTCACATACGCCACAACAATGTGAGGAGTCGACGACGGGATGGCATAGGAGAATGGTTTTGCGAGTCGGTGAGCTCCCAGGATGGAGCGACGGCAAAGCCGAATTCGGCAAGGCCACTCTGTTTTGTTCCGGAAATCTCGGGGCTGGAAAGACCTTCCTCAGATAGGAAGACCAATTACTTCTGAGGAGCAGTTATGGCTAACTAGGTAAAATACTAGCTCTCTAGTAATTGATAGGTTGGTTGATTATTTTGCGGAAGAGAACATCGCGGTTCTTTGCCTATATTGCGATTTCCGGGGCCAGGAGGAGCGGGCGGCTGCCAACATCATAGGTACCCTCACCAAGCAACTTGTGAATGCGTTAAAAGTGGTTCCGACTGGGATCGAGGAAGCATTCGAGAGAGCGGAGTGTGAGGTTGGGGGCCGAGGACTCCAAGTTTCAGAGGCCGTTAAGCTCTTGCAGGCTGCCCTTCCTCTCATAAAGCGGACTTTCATTTGTATTGATGCTCTGGATGAATGTCTAGATAAACATATATTCAAACTTCTAACCTCATTACATGCCGCTTCCCAGGCATCACCTAACATCCGGTTATATATTACTAGAAGACCCCATATTCGAAGTGCGGTGGAGAAATATCTTCCGGCGGGTGCGCAGGTTATCTCAATTGACTCAAGTAATGCGGATATAAGGGTATATCTAGAGATGGAATTGGGGCATGATTTGGATTCCGAAACGATGAGCCCTACACTCAGGGTCGATATTATGAAACGCATTCCCGAAAAGATCTCTGATGCGTATGTGATGGCTAGCCCCACACCGCAAGCCCTCAGAGATCGCTGACAGTGGTGCCTAGATTTCTACTTGTTTCTTCGAGCATAGCCGCGATATTAGGGGAGACGACAATCAAGAAGAGACGAAAAAGACTTGACATAATGACAAGTGGACTTGGTTTGGACGGCATCTACGATGCTACGTTGGACAGAATAATGGGTCAGAGTGGTGACAAATCAGCACTCGCCATAGCTGCATTGATGTGGATTTCCTGCTCAGAACGTCCGATGCGCATTGGGGAGCTATGCGACGTCTTAGCAGTCGAGGCTAGCCAAACAGATATGGAATGCGATAATATCCCTTCGGAAAAAACATTGTTAACCTCTCACTTAGGACTTGTCACGGTAGATACATGTTCCCACAACGGAAAAACCACGGGTGACATTACAGAAAGAAAAAAAGAAAGGAAAAAGAAAAAAAGAGACAAGCCAGACCAAATACCCGCCCAGAATCTCTTCCAATCCGTCATGACGATACCGTATGGGAACCAGAAACAGCAGCGCCAAAGAGAGAGAGGTATCTTTGTTTTGATTTTTTTCTTTCTTTTTCTTGCATACGCAAGTCCCTCCACCCCACCCACGAAAGAATCCGCCTTCGATCTACCAAGGTGTTAGCCATCTCCCTTGCAAATTTTTTTTTGACAACAGTACCTTATTCGGTCTTATACGGGGGACAGTTGAGAACCGCATCATACGCAGCTCGGGTTGGATTAAGAGTAGGTTGGCTGAGAAGGTAGTCCCCGGTTAGGCCTGAGCGCTGCAATTCGCTAACGAATTTTGCGAATTTTTCGTAGAATTCTGGATTCCCTTCTCGCCTGGTATTTGAGATAACGGTAGCGTGGAGGTTCAAGATTCTAATGGTTTCCTCGTGGCCTAGACAGATTAGTTTTAATGCTCAAGTTAGAAAAAAAAGAAAAAAAAAAAAGAAAAAGAAAGAAAAAAATCATGACAGGACAATGTCGCCGACAGGATAAGGTTACTTACCAATTCTCATGACCTCTTGCGGGTGCATGCCATATAGTCTTTGGAACACAAAAAAATCGGTTCTCGATCCGACACTGTTGAACTCGTAAAGCAGGGCGTCAATTACAGTATCTCCGTGGTGAGCAGAGACGTTTCCACCGTCAATGATTAGCTGATCCCAAGCTGTTTTAACATTCAAAACATCACGTTTGAATACGCTAACAAATCTACCTCGTACGCGTCTATAATCCAGAGCTGCCAGTTTTAAGGTAGCCACAGAGACATTTAGTTCCGCCACTTGACCTCGCAATGAGGCGACTTCGACGTCCTTTGAAGCTTCCCTTGCAGCCATTGCTGCGTGTTGTTCCTCGAGGATTCGCATGCGTTCCGGGAGGCCGGCGAGGCTGAGACCGTGTGAATTCCCTACATAGATCTCACCTCGCTCCCTCCGCACCTCTAAATCCGCACCATTAATGGCTTCCTCGAAGGCCTCTTTCGCGTTCGCCTTTGTGTCCTCCTCGGTGGCGGCAATGATAGACTTTGTGACAAGAAGTGCGTCACACAAACTCGGTTTCTCGTACTCTTGTAAGCGGTCGACGAGGTCTTGCCTATTCCCTGTGTCATCAAGCCCAACGGTTTTGCACTTTTTCCGCAGATCGCGAAGCTTTGGGGGGGGCATGATTATTGATTTCGATTTTTTGTTGAGCGGTGTTTCCGTGTTCTAGGTTGCCGGTTGCTGGTCGTCGTTGATGGTTGTTTGCGAAACGAGAAGGTTGTCGTTTTATATTCTCAATCTTGCCCACGCCAAGCCTCCTTTAGGCCCTATTTTAATCAAATAAATAGTCACAACACCACGAATATACGCTAGCATACCGTACGTGAATGAAAAGGCTAAGCTCTTGAATTGGCTATCACCCCTACAACCTCAGGCACACAACCATGATGAGGGGTCGACGGCAGGATGGCATCGGAGAATTGTTTTTACAGGCCGATGAGTTTCTCACGTGGCGTGACGGCAAAGCTGAATTTGGCAAGGCCACACAGGCCCACACTGTTGTGTTCTGGCAATCCCGGGATTGGAAAGACCTTTCTCAGGTAGGAAAAATAATTATTTTTGAGGGGTAGTTATGGCTAACTAAGTAAAACACAAGCTCTTAAGTAATTGAAAGGTTGCTCGATCATTTAGCGGGAGAGAGCGTCACCGTCGTTTGCGTCTATTGTGATTTCCAGGACCAAGAAAAGCAAACCACTGCGAACATCATAGGTGCCCCCACTAAACAACCTGTGAATGCGTTAAAAGTAGTTCCTAGTGAGATTGAGGAAGCATCCAGGAGCGCAGAGAGTGAGGTTGGGGGCAGAGGACTCCAGATTTCAGAAACCGTTAAGCTATTGCGGGCTGTCCTTGCTTCCACAAAGCGGACTTTCTTCTGCATTGATGCCTTCGATGAATATCCGGATAAACATATATCTCAACTTCTGACCTCACTGGATACTGCTTCTTAGGCATCACAAGACGTCTAGTTATTTATTACTGGGAGACCTTATATCCGAGGTGCGGTAGAGAAATATCTTCCGGTAGGCGCGCATGTTATCCAGATCAGCCCAAATAGTGAGGATATAAGGGGATATCAGGAGATGGAATTAGAGCATGACTGGGATTTGGGAATGATGAGCCCTGCACTCAGGGCCGATATTATGAAACACATTCTAGAAAAGATTTCCGACGGGTATGCGATGGCTAGTTCCACACCAAAAGCCTAGGGAGATCGCTGACAGTAGTGCCTAGATTTCTGCTTGTTTCCTTGAGCATAGCTGCGATATTAGGGGGCGACAATGCATAAGAGGCGAGAAAGACTCCATGTAATGACGAACGGACTCGGTTTGGACGGCGCCTACGATGGTACATTAGACAGAATAAAGAGTCAGGGCAAAGGCAAATCAGCACTAGCCATGGCTGCATTGATTTGAATTTCTCGGTCAGAACGTCCGATACACATTGGGGAGCTACGCGAGGCCCTGACAGTCGAGATTGGCTTCCGAGATATAGAATGCGATAATATTCCTTTGGAAAAAAAATTGTTAGCCTCCTGCTAGGGACTTCTCACGGTAGATGAGAGCTCAACTGTTCGCTTCGTTTACTTTACCCTTCAAGAATATTTCAATAGACATTCTGAGTGTTTTGAGAACCCCTAGTTGGTGATGGTGGAAGTTTGCTTCACGCATCTGAACTTTGGTTCTATTAACGAGTTGTCTCACACTCGTGACAGCGCTTCGGTGGAGACAGGCCTCCTCCAATATGCTTCTTGTTACTGGGGATTCTATGCAAGAAATGGGCTTATGGGAGGCGTCATATTACTCGTGCTTCAGCTCCTGGGTAAATTCCGCCGACATATATCAGCTAAACGTCTTTTAAGGGGAGGCGTTGGCGAACCGAGTTGGAGGGGGCAGTATTCTGAGGGATTCACTTGTCTTCACTGCGCAGCACACTTTGGGGTTGGTGAGATTGCGATTGCTTTGTTGAAAGAGCTGGAAGGTTGTGGTGCAGATACGGCTGATGGCTAGGGTTGTGCTCCAGTGGCGTGGGCCGCGGAAAGTGGACATGAGGAGATGGTGAAGCTCCTCCTTGACCGGAAAGAGGTTAATCCGGGCTCGAGTGGCGATTATGGTAAAACACCACTTCATTTTCCTGCCTTAGGTGAGCATGTGGGGATTTTGAAGCTGCTCCTTGACCGGAAAGAGGCCAACCCCGACCAGAGAGACTTTGATGGCCGAACACCACTCTGGTGTGCTATCCAGGGTGGGCACCAGGGGGTTGTGAAACTGCTCCAGGATCGTTCAGATGCCGAGCCCGGTACCAGGGCGAATGGTGCCCCGACACCCCCTTCCTACCTTTTAAAAAATAGTCATGAGGGCTTGCGGTTTCACAGCTATCTCCACAGCTACCCGGAGTCGCCCCAGACATACTCAGTGTTCGCAGCCGTCCGGGGCCCCCGTAGGGCCCCGCGGGGGGACTGCCAAGACCCCGGGACGAGACGGAACGGTAAATGTAGTCCGTCCTCGTCTTTCATTCCTACTTGTCGGGCAACTTGAGAAAATGACTGGACGGGACGACAAAATACCGTCCGTCCTCATCCTTGAATTTCCTGGACGGCTGTCATTAGTGAGGACGACGGGCCCCACGATCTGAGACATCTTCTGGTTGGGGACGGTGGGGGACGGCGGGCGACGACAGGGGACGACACAATTTCGTCCGTCCTGGTCGCTGGGTTTTTCTTGTCGGGAAAATTCAGGAAAAGACGGGACGGGACGACAGAATGCCGTCCATCCTCGTCTTTGATTCCTACTTGCCGGACGGGACGACAAACTGCTGTCTGTCCTGGTCCTGGCTTAGGACGGACGGACTACCCTGTTGCGAACACTGGACATACTCACTCAAAATACTCACCCAGCACTCCCGTCAGCCGTTTCTTCTCCTAATACCCTTGATGCTAGCTTAGATCTCTCCTCACGGGTCCCTCCACTTGACTCTCCTCCCTTAGTTCTACCAGATCCTGTTTCTAGGAACCGCTATCGCTGCCACTGGAATCCCCGTCGCTGCCGCCATCCTATCGATCACGGTCAGGCAGTGGCTATAGTATCGCGAGGATTCTCGTTGGAAATCTGCCCCTCACCATATCAACAAACCAACCATCTTAGCCCATCTCAACGTAGTAGTAAGATTAACTGAGCGTCTGAAAATGACTAGGTGGATTCTTCCCATGTGTGGTGAGGTACGGTGAAGAGCTTTAGGGCGCTGTAGGAGTGTTAAGGGAGCATTATGGTATGATATGCCGATGGGTCAACGTGAGTGGCTTTGTACCCTGAGAATTCAGCTATTATCTCGTCTGGCTCCTTTTCGAAGATAAATGGTCCTAGTGCACTCCGAGGCGGTGAGTGTAAAGTTTGTATTATAATACAGTATATGTATATTGGAAATTTGGCTGCGGTTTGGAGTTTCGAGGGGTTCGCCCTTGGGGTTTATGCGAAGCAGTTGTGATACACTGTGCATAGGTCTTTTCCTTTGTTTCTTGGGAGTAGGAAATTATGGTAGATTGAAATTCCTTTAGGAGTTTTTTATATAGTTTGCTATGTTATTATATTGAATTTTTTTTGTAGGATATTGCTCTTTTGAGAATTTCTTTTCCCCAGTGGGGGTAACTCGTCTTCAGTGCTTTTTTGTGGTGATGGTAGATTATTACTGTATTCATATGTTATCACTCGTAGCAATTATCCATCTTCCAGACTGTGTCTGTGGTCCTGGGGGGTTTACCTGATTCACAAGCACCCGCACGGTGTGTCCACTTGCGCCGAGAGTGAAGAAACGGGGTTTCTGGCCACCCGGGAGTCTAACTATCCTCCTACATCTCTAGCACTGGTTAACCTATTTCAGTATCTGGGGAGGAGGTCCCCCCCTCCCAAGATAGTGGAGCTACTTCAACTGACTCGGAAACCAAGGGGTCCATTTTCCACGTCCTCTCCCTAGCTTTCTTCCTCCTTTACGGAGGCAATTGCAGCATTGGAGTTTCCAGCTTCGGAAAGCTCCTATAGCCCCCTGCCAGTAGCAGAGGCCTGGAAGGTTATAGATTTGGATATTCGGAGATTCGGGGTGTAGCTAGGGCATATTGATCATGAATAGCTTGAAAAATAAGGTTAAGAATTAAAAATTAGAAACTTAAATCTAGGCCTATGGATGGTTTTCCAACCCCTCATATTATCATGATATAGTCGCTATGAATGCAATAAGAGAAGGATATTGTGCATGAGGAAAGTTAATGGGCAAATTAGGGGTATAAGAAAGAGTAGAAAATCGCTACGAAGAGTTAGTTAGGTGTGCGAAAGAGCGAGGGAGAGGTGCAAGGTTTTAGGCTGTAAATATTAGGACCAGCTGAACCTTTGGAAAGATAGTTGCGGGGGGTCGGGAGCTAGTTGAGGAGACCATAATCGATTGCTAATCTGCTGATGTGAGCGCCAAATTCTCCCGTGAGGCTACTTGTATTAGCTTCGCGGTCTCCATATTTATGATTTAGGAAACAAAGCAAAGCACTAGGCAACAGCTTATGTCTGCCTTCTTCGTGTTGATATCCGGGGCCGATGGAATCTTCATGGTTCCCTTATACCATTTTCTAGCAGCTCACGGGAATACGGCACTTGCATTGGCTGTTAAGGAAGGGAATGACGGAATGACGGAGATGCTATTGGAACGGAGCTGGGTCTATTCCGAAATAGCCGGTAAGGGTACCCTGGTACCGCTCTCACCAGTTAGCCCTCCTAGCCGTGGGGAGTCATGATGACTCTATTGGATTTTCCCCCTCGGTTGCGGCACAGCAGTTCGGATAAGTTTAACACAACTCCCTTGAAAACCTGTTGTGCCGACTTCCAGTTCTTTGCACTCCAATAAAGAAACCACTATCTCTCTGATACTGCGTGGTCAGTGTTCCCAACGGGCCAGGCGGGCCAGGCTTCGGTAAAGCCGGGCCTGGCCTACGAAAATTCTCTGGGGCCTGGCCGGGCCCGCCTATAGGCCGTATAGGCCTAGTCTAGTCCGCTCCTGGCGAGCGGCTGTGCGGTCACCTCGGCAAAAATTCAAAATAAATGTCCCTCATTACTAAATAACGTTAAAATGCAAAAACAATTTGGATTATTAGCAAAAAATACTGGAGAGAGTAGGTCAATTAATTAAACTAATTGTAGAAAAACAACATCGGAGGGAAAAATGGTAATATTTGACTGTGGTGACTTTGGAGGTAAATTGTCAAGATATTCTTAAGATGTTTGCTTATCACTCGTTGTGTGATTCCTTAAAGAGCGATCGCCGAAAGATAAAAACGAATCAGATAAAAGATGGGGAACGTGAAAAAGGCGGGGGAGCCAAGATACCTTTAAAGCGATCTGTTCTCAATGCTAATCACAGGGCCTGTAGGCTTTGGCAGGCCAGCCGAATTCGGCCTATATCGGCCTAGGCTACTTCCAGCGCGGCCTGCCTTGGCCTGGCCTATGGCCTATAGGCCGGCCTACCGACGGCCTGGCCCGTTGGGAACACTGTGCGTGGTAGAGTCCCGTACTTGCATTAGGGCGGCCCCCTCAGCAAAGAGTAGTCCGGCGAATGCTCTGTCCATTTTTATGCAATAAGGTTAGCTCGCATGATATATGTTCATCCTATCCCTCAAGTTATCTTAGCACAAAGGGTATCACACTCCTAGCCTCCCTCCTGGGATGTGGTCCTCGGCGGCGGGAAGCATATTCGAGAAAGGGGGTTGTTAGTGATCCGAGTTGAGAATGGGCAACGGCTTAAGGCGCACTGAGAGGTAAGGCAGGTTGAGCCAACCCCAAATATCACCGGATGTGGGCTGTTGAACAAAGCAGGGTTATCGGAGAAGCACTAGAGTGGATGGAGGCGTAGAAAGGAAGTAAATCAAGACTAGTTAGGCATGGAAGCTCTGATGTGGATATCGCCCTCAGAGCGGCCACACGCAGGTAAGTTACCGTAGGCTATCCAGTAGGGGTGGGGGGTCCACACCATTCGCGAGATCTAATGTTCTTGTGATAGAAATAGCGCTAGGCTGCACTCTAAGGCTTGTCATACTCGAGGACCCCCCGTCTACCATCCTCCTGATTCGCTTCACTCCGCAAGTGGGCTGCGGTGTACGGATCCCTAGGCCTTCCCCTTTCGTTATCACTTGAAGTTTTCCTCTCTAGCGGGCCATTATGCTTCCCAAAATCGTGTCTATATTAGGAGAAGCGAAGAGGGAAAGCACACTACGGTTAGTATAATAAAGAACCCAGTTTGTGTTGGGAAAGCGCTTGATATTCTTACCCGCCTTCTAGGTATCCTTGCTGGCCTATCTACCTGAAAATCATCCCATTCCCCTGGGATCACTACCCACACCCAACCCCCACTCCAGATAGCCTACTCTTATCTCCGGGCCAAGAATGGGCACTCGTTTTGGGATAGCTATCACAAACCCATAAAAAGTAAATTGTTCGAGCTGTTTGAAAGAGTCTGGTGAAGAGCGCCAGTAACTAGTAAGGTCATATGAGAATGGCCTCGCAATTTGTAATCGCATTGGATGTATGAAAGCTAAAGGTAAAATTGCTAGTCCGAGCATGTAGGGGGGATATCAAGTTTAACGGTTGAAGGTGGCATCGAGGTCTGTGTTTAGAAGATATTAACCACACGATTTCTACTCGTCCTAGGTTTGCCTACCTACTGTCGTGCTTCTTGAGAAAAGCGGCATGAAGGTCATGCTCCGCATGGGCCTGGAGAGGGTATTCCAAAACGGGTACTCATTCATAGCGCGGAGACACGAGTACTCAGCATGTCATGGTGCATAGTGCGCGAGTTCTTGCAGTTACGTTGTGGATAGCACCGAGAAAGTAGCTTTATTTGATGAATAAAGACTCTGGTTATGGGCTGGTGGGCTTTGTGAATGCAAATTAGAAACAGGGAACTGAGAGCTATGCACTCTACCGGTGGTGCACGCACCACCGTCAAATATCACGATTCCAGTTCCAAAGTGCATGGATAAGACTTTCCTTTGTGTTAGGCGACCATAGGCCTCTGCGCTACCCTATATTTACCATCCCTTGTTCTCTGTCTTTGCAGTAGGTCACATCTAGGGATAACAGTCTCCAACGCTGGTGGTGGGCTGAGGAAAACTCTCTCCCTGAGGTCAATTCAATTGGTTGTCCCGGGTCTCTTTGAAAGTGGAAACTTTGATGCAAAATGAAGGGATCGTTGGGTGCCGTGACTTCTGTCGCCAACGCGGCTATCATAGGAATGATTGGTTGGTGGTACCGCATAATCCGGGAAAAGAGGGATTAGAGCAGGGCAACAGAGCCAACAGGAGGGCACGAAGAACACCCATTCGCCCCAGTTTAATCAGATAGGCGGGGGGGTAGGCAAGTTCAAGAAACTCCTAACTAGCGTCAACCCAACGTTTACCAAATTATAGTAGCAGGATCGCAAGGCTGACAGCAAGCCATGAGCTGATAACACCTTTTGTTCCCGGGGTTAGAGTAGCATAGTTGAGTCCGGAAGTTTGGATTTGGGGGGAGTTTCTGAATAGGTCTCTTCCTATCTAGATCTTGTTCAATAGCCTTGCAATGCTGCACATCTACCGGTTTGGCAGTCCGTCCAAGTGGATGTAGAGAGGAATGCAAGTAGCGTAGCTTAATTTGGGTGGAATGAAGGCTTGATATCCAAACAGATTTATTAAAAATCCTACCCATTTAATAAAATGAGCAGAAAAAATTCAATACAAAAGGCCCTCCTACAAATACGATACATGCCAATTACCAATGGAAGTGGTTATACAGAGGCCTATAACGACCAATCGCCACGAAACCAAAAATACAAAAAACATTACATTGAAAACCTGAAAACCAATTTGTATTAACAACAAAATCTTCCCAACTAAGAGAACAACAGTGGAATTTAAGAGAAGTAACACGAGACCAAATAAAGGACTTATAAAAAAGAAAACTAGGCAAAGAAAAGAAGAAAACAGAAGGAAAAAAAAAAAAAACTATAGCACGAGCTGGGCAGAGGATGTAAAATTGACCTCGTCAGTGATTTAAATAAAATTATTCCTTAGGATAGAGAGCTCTTGTTTGGGATTGAGTTCGCTTGAGGACAGGGGATCCATGGGAGCGAGGTTGTGATAGTGAAGATAATATAGGTTGTGGTCAAGAGGGTTTTGATATATGATCTCTGCTAGGCCTCGGAAGTGGTGGAGAGGATGCTGGGCCCCCAGGGAGTGTGATAGCGAGGGAGAATGTGTATCGAATATCGTATTTGGAACCATTGTAGCCAGAATCATTTAGTCACATCTGGGCTCAGACCAGGAGGTTTCCTTTTGATTTGATTATTACACCTCCGGGCTAATGGGTACTTGGTATAGGGTATTGGTTTCATTGTTTTGTTAAGCATGCTTGCGATAGGGTATTTGGTTTCCTTATACTTGGTATTTTTTCATGTTTTGGTTAGTTATTCTAGATAGATCAAAGAGCAAACAAAGTTTCTGATTTATCTACTCTTTGGTCTGCTCCTAGGCTAGTACTTCTGTTCGCGCATTTGAACATTGTGCAGTGTGCCATGTAGTGTTCCGAACTGTCCAGTCTGTCTGTTCTAGAGGTAGGACCGGGCGGACAACCAGTGATAGTCTGTATTTTTTGAGTCCATGGACAGACTAGAGCAGATGGAGGTAAGGCCAGACACCCTACCGGGCCCAGTAGGGCCCTGTGGAGATTTTCCTGTTACACTCCTCCAAGCTCTTATGCTCAGAAACGTCAAGTTCATGATTTCATCTCGCTCATGCTTTTTGATCCGGCAAATCATGTGTCATGTGCGTAAACTAATAAGCAAGGAAGAATATCTAGCTCTGATGAAACTCCCAGGTGTTAGGCTGTGAGTCAACTTCGGTTCCATCAGTTCTTTGCGACATTTCTACTTCAATAGTATTTAGTCTTCAAAAGAAGTCGTCGTCTCACAAGAGTTGAAGCAAAGTCTTAGGGAAGTATGATATTCGAAAGAGAAATAAGGCTTGTAGCAGAATGATTTGTTTAGTTTTATCTTAACACTTGTAGTACTTGATAATCTATTTAACCTTCTTCTCTCCCTTGTGGAAATATTATTTACTATCTCGGTTACAAGGGATCACCATATATCACTCATTATTTGTCTGCTGTCCCCAGCCGTCATTACTCTGCCCCAGCCGTTGTCACTCACCCCAGCCTTCATCACCCACACCTGGCCCTCATCTAACAGCCAATGCAAGTATGGTATTCCCTTGAAAACTTGTTGCGTTGAGCTCCAGTTCTCTGGGCTCCGATAAAGAAACCATACTCTCTCTGGCCCCTAAGAATGCTGCATAGTAGAGTCCTGTAAGTCCGTTAGGGCGGTCTTCCTTAGCAAAGAGTAGTCGGGTAAATGCTCTGTCTATTCGTGCAATAAGGTTAGCTCGGATGATGTATTCATCGTATCCCTAAAGCTGTCTTAGTGCAAAGGGTATCACGCTCCTTAGCCTCCCTCCTAGGATGTGGTCCTCGGCGGTGGGAAGCATATTTGAAATGTGATGTCGTTAGTGGATTGAGTTGAGAATAGACAATGGCTTACGGGCACCAAGAGGGGAGGCGGTCAAGCAAACCCGAGCGATCTCCGGATGTGAACTGTTAAATAAGGTAGGGTGATTAGAAAGCATTCTTGGGGAGTGAAGCGAATCAAGGGACCCTACACGGGGGTCCTCGACTGCGACAAGCCCTAGAGCGCAGTCTAGCGATATGTCTATCACAGGAATATTAGAAGTTTCAAAACATGTAGACCCTCTATTCACCTAGCCCATCTACATGTACCGTAGTCGCGCTGGGTGTTATATCCACATCGGAGCTTCCATGCCTAGCTAGTCTTGATTTGCTTCCTTTCTACGCCTTCATCCCCTCTAGGGCTAGGTATATGCGTCCGTTAGACCTTTCCCTTTCACCGCCGCTTGAACTCTTCCTCTCTAGCGCGCCGTTATCGTTTCTGAGATCACCCCCATATTGAAGCGAAGAGGAATAGCACACCACCGCTAGTAAATAGCCCAGTTTGTGTTGGGAAAGCACTTGATATTCTTGCCTTCTAGGTATTCTTGCTCGCCTTCTAGGTGTTGTTTCCGGAATTACTCCATGATATCTACACGAGTACCGTACTCATTATGGCACGTGCGCGAGTTCTTGCAGTTGCGTTGTGGATAACACTGAAGAAAGCAAGTTGACTAGCTTTATTTGAGGAATAAAGACTCTAGTTATAGAATTGGTAGGGTTTGGGAATGAAAATCGGAAACGGAGAACCGAGAGCTATGCGCACTACTATACCGACAGTACTCGTACACGCACCACCGTCAGATTTCATGACTTGTTCCAAAGCGCATGCATAAGTCTTTGTGTTGGGCGACCAATAGGCCTCTGTCTTGTCCTGTATTTACTGTCCCTTGTTCTCAGTGCTTGCAATTACGGTAGTTCCCTACAATCCCTAACACTGGTGGTGGGCTGAGGAAAATTCGCTCTCAGGGGTCAATCCCATTGATTGTCACGAGTTTTGAAACAGGAAACTTTTGATGCAGAACGGGCGGGTGGTTTGGCGTTGCGACTTGTTGCCAAGAACCTTGTCTTAGGAATGATTGGTTGGTGATCAAAGGATCGCAAGGCTGGAGTAAATTTACTACGACCCCGCTTTCCTTGAGATTCAGCTTTGACACATTCTATCGCTTTCGCAGCCCGAACAACACGCATACCGCGAAGAAATAGGGGCCCTTCAATACATCCGGGACCGGATGTTACGGGCGCAGGCAATCTGAACAGTTTTAACATAACAAATAGTTACAACACCATTACCAATATGACATACGGGGATGAAAGGGCTAGGCTCGTGAACTGACTATTATCCCTACAGCCTCGCATACGCCACAACGATGCGAGGGGTTGGCAGCAGGATGCCATAGGGGAATGGTTTTTGCGAGCCGATTTGTTTCTGAGATGGCATGACGACAAAGCTGAATTCGGCAAGGGCACTGTTTTGTTCCGGCAATCCCAGGGTTGAAAAGACCTTCTTCAGGTAGGAAGACCAATTATTTTTAAGAGGCAGCTATGGCTAACTAGGTAAAACACTAGCTCTCTCGTAATTGATAGATGTCTTGATCATTTCGCGAGAGAGAACCTCGCGGTTCTTTGCCTATATTGCGATTTCTAGGACCAAGAGACGCAAACAGCTGCGAACATGATAGGTGCCCTCCCCAAGCAGCTTGTGAATGCATTAAAAGTAGCTTCTACTGAAATCGAGAAAGGATCCAAGAGAGCAGAGAGTGAGGTTGGGGGCCGAGGACTCCAAGTTTCAAGGGCTGTTACGCTTTTGCGGGCTGCCCTTTCTCTCATAAAGCGGACTTTCATTTGTGTTGATGTCCTGGATGAAGATCTAGATAAACATATATTTGAACTTTTGACCTCATTGCATTCCGCTTCCCAGGCATCACCAGACTTCCAGTTATATATTACTAGAAGACCCCATATTTGAAGTGCGATGGAGAAATATCTTCCGGCGGGTGCGTAGGTTATCTCAATTAAATCAGGAAATGCGGATATAAGGGAATATTTAGAAATGGAATTGGGGCGTGATTTGCATTTCGAAACGATGAGCCCTACACTCGCAGCCGATATTATGAAACTCATTCCCGAAAAGATCCCCGATACGTATCTGATGGCTAGCCCCACACCACAAGCCCTCAGAGATCGCTGACAGTGGTGTCTAGATTTCTACTCGTTTCTTTGAGCATAGCCGCGATATTAGTGGAGAGGACAATCACGAAGAGACGAAAAAGACATTGCTCTCTATTAAGTGACAAATACGCCTCCGTCTAGTCCGATATTCTCATTCTACTGTACATACATGGAATTACGGTAATTTTTCGTGCATGGTAAAGCCCTGCCACCCCCCCACCTATGGTTCCGGCCGTCCATACTGTGAACCTGAGATTTTGCAACAGGAGAAGGCTTGGCATCAAGGTTATGTACACTCGTGTCCGCAAAGTCTTCATACCCCTCCATAGCAACCAATATTTCCCCACTACCCCATGATTGACTTATTATCAATAAATCAAATAGTAAGTAGATAAAATAATAAAAATTGCCCTAAGA
>Ga0307507_10004463_pt1 | contig 24805 bp, 19 predicted proteins | sample 7_EM_MG_FD_207223 | JGI IMG/M metagenome (GOLD analysis project Ga0307507, IMG submission 207223) | Populus trichocarpa ectomycorrhiza microbial communities from riparian zone in the Pacific Northwest, United States - 7_EM | ecosystem: Host-associated > Plants > Roots > Unclassified | place...
TAGTTTCTAGTATGATACTTTCTACGGCACTGGTTAGCAAAGCAAGTATCATAGCCGTTATGATACTTAAAAAAACTCTTGGAGCTATAGCATAACGCTACTTTTATTCAGACATTGAGATACCCGCCCACTTCTTATTTGTGCTGTCTTGAGAGATTCATATATTTATGTATGGTATTGGCAGCCTAGGAGATTTCCCAACCCCCAGATTGAATCTACCAGTATCCCTTGGTGTAGGATGAGTGTCAGCTAGTGAGCCGATACCTCATTTAGGGTGGTCTCTCCTCTCCTTCGTTGAGAAATAAGCTATACCATTTTATTGATATAAATAATTGCCATGAAATAGCTAAAAGAAAAACGAAAAAACTATTGACCTTAATAGTTAACGTTGTAAACTATCATTAAAAATCTGCCTTTAAAAAGCAATAAAACGGTAAATCATAAGTAAGAAATCGGCATATATGGCCTATCTCCCACCGCTCCTGTGTTGGTCATCGAACTGTGCAAACTCCTCCGCACGTCTAACACCGCTCGCAAGTTGATAACCTTCTCCTCCAATTGTCAAACCGCACTCTGGGCAAGGCCTCGCCTGATTGGCCATTCCACAGTTTCCAATTGTGAACTATTCGGTGATCGATTAGATTACACCCAGATTTATGATGGCTGCGATCCTTTACTTACCGGATGACCATTGGGACAGGTATACCATCTTCCCGTGCTACTAAATTCTGTACTCATTGCCAAGTGAACAAGCCTCCTCTCCTCTGTGCTAAGAGGAGCATAGAATACTCCCCCATTGAGTAACCGACGGGCCTGGTCGACCCTATCTTTTAGGGGGCCAACAGTGCCTGAGGATTTACTGCAGAGATACTCGCAGTGATTAAGGGATTCGCGTATCCCCTCAAGGCTCTCTTCCCCGGCATCTTCAGGAATTGGTTCCTGAGGAAGTAACGGCTCGGCTTGGCGAAGGTCGAGATTGGCCATTCTAGCTTCCAGTGGCCTGGTTTCTCTCTCGCGAACCAGTTTGTTTCGATAGAGCGCGAAGAACTGCGCCTGGTAAATTCGCGCTTCGCACTCCTGCTTTTCCATCTTTGCATTCTGACAATCGGTGACAAGTGTTCCGCATTCTATCCACATTTTCTTCAGTTGTGTGAGAATTACTTTTCTATGTGTCTTGCGGAGACCTTCGGGGACAGCCGGGTCGGTGCTAATTTCGTGCCTGTCCCATAAATCCGCCCAACGCAACTGGAAAAATAGCAATTGACCCTTCAGTCTGAATCCGAATTGGACCATCGAGCTATCGATAACAAAGTTGCTTTGTGTGCCCTTGCGCTTTTCGGCGTTGAGCACCAGTTGGCGGACTTTGCCATAAGGTTGCTCCTCCTCCTTAACCCTCGAAACATAGGCTTGTAGTCGTTTGGCAAGGTCTGTGTTACGCTTCACGCGATCCATTAGTACCATGGGGGTTGTTGGGTCACTCGCAGATCTAGTTCTCAGGCCTCGTTTAAAATCTCCCCGGTTGGCCTCCCATAGATCCTCAGCTTCCGAAACCTCGCTGAGTAATCCGACAAGTTCAATATTGCTACTGATACAGAAGCGCCGAGCGGCTTCACCAAGACTTGCAGATTTAACAATACGGTTATATCGATGGATATCCCTCAGTGGAGCTCTGCAATCCGGACAATTTTTGATTTTCAACTCTTCCTTCACTGAGTCTCCACCAGCCGGTTCATCGCTCCCGTCAAGTGGTCTTGGACCAACAATTTTGCCAAACATATCAAGTTTATACACCCTTTTTAGGTCCATATGATTGTCATATGTGTCCAAGGTATAGAAATGCCCGCATCTGGGAATGATGATTGGATCCTCGTCCAAATTGATATTGCGGTAGGTCTCAAACATGATCAGGTCGACCTCTCTGTCCAATATTTCGTCGCTTCCGCATTCTTGACAGTATTTTTCTGGTGGGCATTCTTCTCCGCAGACAGAGGGGCATTGGTGGGAACACGCAAGCTGCATGTCGCAGCGTTCGGAACATGGGTTAATGTCGCAAGGAGCGGCGCATGGCATCTCACAACGGACTGCTCGGTGCTTGCACGACCACCGACATTCTTCAGCGCACGGGGCACAGGCCTCTGAGCATTTCTTCCCGCAACGCGAATGTGCGCAAATAACTTCGCAGGGCTGACTGCACGGTTTACAGGTGTCACCACCATGACAAGGTACGCTGCAACTATGCTTGCAGTTGGCGAATTTTCTTCCGCAGGCAACCCTACACGTACCGTGGCTCGTAATAGTAGTCTGTGACCCATCTTCAAGATCGACCCGCCTGGTGCATTGTCTGCATTTCGTCGTGCATTGGTGACCACAAGGGAGAATTGCCCCGCATGGCTCGTTGCATTTGTACCCGTCGACATCGATATAACATTTTAGAGATACCACATGCCCACATAAGGGGAGTGTTCGCTTGACTTCCCTCTTGCATTTGACAACTGTGAGGTCTTGGAGTTCGAAACATTTTAGGGTTGACGACGTATGCCCACACGGCAAGACGGCTCCACGCACCGATACAACACAGTTGCCGCAAGCAACCCCGCATGGTTTAGGACAGGCATGATCGCAGTGCTTGAAGATCCGCTCGCACCTATCCATACATATTGTGCTCCTATGAAGCGTATCTGAATGACATTTTTTGACGCATGGATGGCCGCAGTCCAATCTCCACTCGCAACGCTGCATACATCCGCCTTCGGGAGAGAAGACATGAAATTCCTCAGGAGCCTTGACATTTATCAGAGGATCCGGGTGCCGAGGACAGCAGAGCTGAAGGTTCTCATCGATGTTGCCCTCTTGCTCGAGCATACCGATAACATCTGACCACATTTTTACCCCATTGCAGGTGGCGGCATTGCCGAAAATGTACATCCCATGTTGGGCACGACTACCCATATATTTAGCGATGGATTGCAAGCCTAATAGCATGGAATTTACCTTAGGAGCACGTTGATCCTATTCGAGGTTCCCAAAAATCCACATTTGTTGGCGTCATTGCTTCTGACTAGTGATATCACCACAACCTTGGCCTCTTCCCCCTGATAGATTCACATAAAATTCAGTCACAAAGTCCCGAGGAATCGGCGGCTTATACTTACTTGAAAATTATCCACGGTAGCAACTCTTACTTCACTTAGTAAGTTCCCTTTCTTCACTTCCATTTGTCTCGTGGTTGGTGGATCTGGTTCCAAATCCCCGTCTTCCTTTGATTCCTCCAAATCGAGCTGTTCCTGATCTCTGTCTCCAACTACAACTTCAAAAACCGAGCTCAATTTCTTTCTTAGGTTGAACATCTGCCTCAAGTAGGGTGTCAATACTGCGATATCACCACTCTTGTACACACCTTGTCGAGACAAATGTCTCACAAGCCCAACGACCATATCGACCTCAAAGTCGTTCGCGTGGGAGGTTTGTATTAATTCCATTTTGTCTGCTCCTGCTTCGAGATGTCTATGATCCATCCAAACAGCCGCTTCGCCAAACCTGGGACGGGAGGGTTTTTGAGCATATAAGAGTGATCTTGTAATTTAGGATAAAGTGTGTTCCTGATCAAGGCAGATATAGATGGATGCATCCGTCTTTGTGTCTCCAACTCTGCGATAGGGAATTTCCTACCTCCGTACCTTTCATGTTCAGCTGTACGTTCAAATAACGAGGTGTTCAACCCATATTTTGCCCCTCCCCGGGGATTTTCAACCGAGAAGTCGTGATTCATGATCTGGGGCCGTAGCTGTTGATGATCTCCGATGAGAATGGTTTGCTCTAGCGTCGGCAGTAGTGCACTTAGGATGTGGGCTTCTAGGACCTCCGCAGCTTCTTCACACATCAAGACTTTCGCCGTAAGAGAGCGGATAAGCTCTGATCTTGACGCGAACCCCGTAGTGGTTACCCCAATAACTTTACTAGCCAAAAGGCATCGGCGTTCCTTCTCTTGGTACTGCTTGCTGAGATGTGCACGGCATTCCATATGTTCATTGACCCCCCGGAGAAGTTCCGAGCTCGCAACAGTTCTCATGTCATCAAGCCAGTATTGCCTGAGCTTCAATTTCTCCTCGTAAGACATCTGTCGAATATCTAGTCCCAAAAGTTCATTAATTGGCCTATTGGTTTTTGCAGAATAACGGTAAACCGGATCCTTATGCCGAATCCAGTTTTCAATGACCGCATGACCCCCACCTCGGGTGTTTCTTTTGACAGTTGTGAATCCTTCTGAGTCTGAGTCCTCCTCAAAGCCAAATAATATGTCGTAGGCCCTGGGTTGATGATCCTCAAGATACCTTTTCAAGGAGCTCGGGCGGTCCGGGTTAAGTAACTGAACGCGAACACCGTCCATCTCCTCGCCAATATCTTTCAAGCGATGAAGGGTTTTCCCGATCTCATGCCTTTCCATTACCGTAGGCTCTTGAGATATTTGACAGACATCTCGCAATGAGAGGGGTGCTATTTCCTCGTGCTTGGAGCGGGATCCAATGCGAACAATATCCGTTATCCCTTCGTCAAGAAGATGCTTTAGAAATTGATCAAGAGCATGGTTCGTATAGCAACTAGTAGTTATCAGAGTCAGATTTTAGTTCTACCAATAGTCGCCGAGGATGTGGGCAGGAAAGGCGGTCATACACGCATATGATAGGTCCAACTTTGGTCTTTAATCGGTTTGCTAACAAAACCTTAATAATCTGCACCCCAAGATATGACTTTCCTGTTCCGGGCGGCCCTTGGATCAAAGACAGCTCTTGGCTCAAACTGGCAATCATTGCCTGACACTGGCCTTTATCAAGGGTTGTGTGGGCTTCTAATTCTTCCATCCTGAAAGGGCGATTTATTGAGTACTTCAACGGATATCCACCGGTAACGCTGCTTAAATCTAGCTCTGTCCCCGGCCTCGTCATATATAGAGGTGGCGGAACAAGTGTGTACTCAGACTTGGTGTCCGGAGAGTAGTGATAAATGGGTGACGGGGCAAGCCATTTTTGAAATGGGAGGCTTGCGCTCTTCGATAGCTGCTGCAAAGTTTTTAGAACTGGATCAAAGGAGGCGAAAAGTAATCCCGGAAACTCAACCAGGGCTCTGGTGGTATCAGCATTCCCGAATCCTGTGACTGAATTGAAAATATTGACGATATCGTTTTGTGAAATCGACTCGGCAAAGCGAAACTTAACCATACACCTTTCGGGATTGGAAGCGAGGTCCCAAACAGTTTCATCGCGTCCCGCGCTGGAGGTTTGCCTCGGCTTGGCTTTCTTTACTTCCCTTTGACAAACTACCAAGAAGGTGCTTCTCTTCGAACTATCCATTAGACATAGAAGGGAGCCAATAGCCATGTATTTTGACCTATTCCACCATTCAAGGCGCGCTGCATCCGAGAGTTTTGTCACTCGGGTTGGTTGGTCGAAAGTCATTGTGAGAACAAGTCCCTCCTTTGAATTGAAATCTACATCTTCAATTCGTGCGTTCCTGTAAATCAATGTATGAACTACAGATTTACGTCCCTTATCCTTCTTTCCCTTTTTCTTCTCGGTCTCTATAAGTTCTTGCCAATCTTCGTGAACCACTCGCACAGCTTCCCGGAGTTGGCCGGAGGTATCTTCTCTGAGCAATCGGAATTGAAAATCTAATACCCGTGAAATACCTTCTAGGTGATGAGGGCTATCCAATGACCTTTGGGGAAGAAATTCGTTCCGGTGAGATAATATCTCTTCTGTCGATGGTAAAATACAAATCTTGGAGATATCTGAGTGGTCGTTATCGTGTCTTGGGCCCTCGAGGGATAATTCACCTGGAAAGTCCACCTGCCTCTGATACTGCAATCTAGGGTCCTTCGCAAATCGCAACGGCACTATACCCCTCGATCGCGGGATTGCATCACCCATATTGAGAAGAGCTCTAATCCGACTAAGCTCGTCTTGAGAAGCACGAAACGCGTAATTAAATACGTCGTCGGAACCGTTTTTCGTGGAACATGCGCTTAAGGTGTCAACGATCGGTTTGAATGCTTCCTGCACCGATGCACCTTGATTCGTATTCAGAGTATTAAACAGCGCCGAGGTTGCAGCAGAAAATGCGCTCTCGAAGTCCTCTTTATCCTCCGTTCTCGATAACTCTGGCAGGTTGCCCGCAACTTGTTGAAAAAATTGGGTGCCTCTTCGGCCATTGGGGCCATACATGAAGTTAAAAATAGTCCCCACCTCTCTCTCAAGAATCAACGAATTCCGCATTGATTCGTGGGCCATAACCTTCAAAAATGGGATGGCATGTTTCTTAAAGGAGAGTCTTTGAAGCGAGTAGCCAGATGCGAAAGTGGTCTCAACGATTTGAGCTATTCGCCGAAGCCCATCCTCAGAGCCGAGGTCTCTAATCAATTGTTGGATAGTTCCTGTAGTCCCGATTTCGAGGATTCGCAGTGCATCTGAAAGAAACTTCTCCATTTGATCAGGCATCAGATGGGGGGGGGCCTGCGCGCTCCTATAGTTGTTTTTTCTTCCAAGCAATTGGCTCCATCCACGGTAAAGGGACTCTGCACTGGATGGGTCTTCGAGAACTTTCGGGATATTAGGGTCATGAGAATATTTGCATTCATCGCCGTACCTGCATTTGCCGTACTTTTGGAAGAATTGGCAAGCGGGCTTTGCCTTGGCCGGAGCGGAAACGGAGGATGAATTGTTATCGTGGGAGAATTTGCAACTACTTCCAAAGCGACATTTCCCACTGCTCGCAAAGAATCGACAAACCCCACTGTAGCCGCCATAGTTCGATTGTCAGTAAAATTTGGGAAGCTACTTAGGAGGCAATAGGGATAAACCTTTGGTTTGTGAAACTCATCTTTATAATCAGTTTGTTGAGTGCTTATAAGATTAAGGCGTCCTTCTCTAAGCAGCCGATTTATCTAAGGATAGCTATAATATTCACTTTTCTGGAAGTCTGTTAATTACATCTTAAGTGCTAAGAACCTTGGGTCCGAAGAAAAGGTGAGAGAATTACCTTGCGGGGGTGGTAGATCCGGGATGCACCCGGAGGTCAAAAGCAAAGCGCTGATAGTAAAAAAGCTCTGAACGAAATGAGCTAATCCTCGTGAGAGGGAAGAGGAATGATAATTCGTGTTTGTAGGTCAAGCCGGTTTGGAGAATAGCACTATTGCAAAATCTCCAGCTAGAGGCAAAGCGGGGGAAAGAACAGTGAAGGTGGGAACTACGGTACAAGTAACATATACAAATTCCCAGGCTGATAAAGAACCCCGCTGATAAACCTGCAGCGATCAGTTACCTAAACAGCCACTGCGCATACCCTAAAACGAGCCCATAGGAAAGGTTATTGTACAATTGTCTCCCCCCTTACTTCCGTACCACTCCCGAAGCACGGCCACTGAGGTGTCTATTCATCGCATGGGGCAATATTATTGGTGCAATAACATTCGGAAAGAGCCTGAATGTCTAGTGTATTGTCATATTCCTGGGTATGCTCAGTTGCCATCTTCCAATAGATATGGATACGGAAACGTGCAGCGCAGAGCAGCCTAGTTTCAGGCTGCCGTTCGAATGGTAGGCCTAAATTCCGGCATTATATAATACGCTATATACTGCTGTGTTTGGAAACTCTTTATCCGAACTTCTCATCATACCTCCTGGCTCTGTTAGAATCAATGGTGTTTCCAATGATGTAGCTTGAGTTTGCATTTAAGAGACAGACGCTAGTATGGGTAAGAGTTTCAATATTCGTTCAGGTAAGGTATTGACAACCCAATAAATTTCATATGCCGGTACCGTATCAGACGGGAATCTGCCATGGAAATAACCTCCTTTTTGAAGAAGCTCTTAGCCCGCATACGCACATCAAGTTGGCTCATTCATACAATTCCGTATCTCAGGATAAGTTACCAGTGGCCCCGAATTGGGCGTCTCGTGATAGCTAAGGAAATGCCAAGAATTCAGGCGTACCACTACAGTACTCCGGCATGGATGGGGGTGACCGGACAGCCAGGATTAGGAGCTCACTGAAAATGCTTGCCTCCCTAATCCTGGCTGTCCGATCACCCATATCCATACCCTAGTACAATACAGCCAGACCAGAAAGTTACTAAGAAGTTAATTTAGGTTAGCCTGCAAAGTAATCCCTGTCTTGTACGAAAAACATGTCCCTTGATACCGGTACGAACGTTAGAATTGCCTCTCTGAGTAACGTTTATTGTGTTTTTCCTTTCACCTGTCTCAACGGAGAGCTGAAAGCCAGTTTCTTTCACTCTGATTGCCCCTTTAATCCAAAGAGGGAATTCTAGGCGCCTCAGCATGAGCTTTGATTATTCCAGTTTCTATCATACTGCACAGTTGCATCCTACTATCCCAGCAGCCAGACGGCAAAAATCAAAAGAATCTGTCCGGAACAACGGATGATCCGGAGCAACAGGTCAAGTTTTGGTCCAAAGATATTTGGGACTTCTAGGTTTACACTTCGGGTGAGATTAAGTCCGAGGCCGCCGACCGATGGTTAGGCTAGCAACAGCAGACCAAACCCCTGAATGAAAAACTGCAAAACCCTTCCACTGAGTGTATTTGGACCTCCTCTACTACTAGGAATCACTTTGTAATTTTTGTAGTATCTTCAGAGTTGTTTTCTCAGTTGTTGAGTTAGTAGTTGGCGGTTGCCGCTTCAGGACGTTTAACCTCGTCCCAGGTATAGAACAGCGATGTATCTGGGGCATCGAGATCCGGGATAGCGGTGTGTGATTGTGCACCAATCAGGGAACTCAACTTTTCCCCAAATATAAACAAGGCTCTCTCAAAATTGAGGAAATTCACTTGTGGCATCAAGCTGCTGTTCGATTAATGCAAGAATCAACGCTTAAAAACCAATATTTAACAATCTTGATTGAAGGCGGAAGGATAGCTGAGTTGAGCAAGGTGCCTGAGAAAGGGGACCCAGGGCTGTCCTAGATTAAACCCTGTGAAACAAGATATCGTACCCGCCAAAATGTGCATCCCAACCTCAATTTAACGCCGAGAATTGTCTCCTTCGCGCTCAGTCGTTCCTCATCCTTCCAGTGATTTTCACTGTGCTCAACTTGGCCCTGAAGCGAGAGAGGACTAGGACGAGTGTAGTACCACTATTGGAGCTTCACTACACTCAATAAAATTGTGGGGAATTAAGTTCGAGCTATTATCGGGATAGTAGGGCCATCAGGCGACTCCGCAACCTTTGGCCCCTTCTTGCCTTCGTTTCGCATAATACCGCACAAGGGCCGACTATACTACCCACTTATAAGTTACAATGTATAGATAGAGCTTTTAACGAGGTTGAAGGAAACACTTCCCCGGATAATACTTGCACTCTGAGCTAGACACAAAGCCTTCTCAATACCTATAATTCCCTTGGCAGCATATTTCTGGCATCTATCTTGCAGAAGATGATTGCACAAAAAAATATTATTTCTACTTAATGTGCCGTTAATATACCTATATGGCACATAGCACCTTAGTCGAAGGTTGAAACTCGCTAACCAAAGCCCACATCCTACCTAGCTGCCTGGTGGAGGGTCCAGTCGAGACTTTAGTACATGTCTCCGTTTCATAGATATATATAACACCCAAGGAGGTATCATGCTCAAGTACGATACTAAGCCTTTAGAGGAAGGGCCTCACTCCCAAACGCTCCTTACCCACCTCAATTGCTCTAAAACCTGAAACTCTGCTTGACAATTAATCATATAATATCACTCGTCGTTAAGCCTACCACCGTAAAATATCGTACGAGTGGTAGGGATAAAGATTTCGTACAGGACAGGGTTTATTTTGCGGGTTAACCTAAATTAATTGTTCCAATACTTTATCCCTACCACTTGTAAAAGTGCTGGGAGATATTTTCGCACAGTTAATTGAGGTTAACGCGCGAAATAACCCTTGCCCTTCGCAGTACGAAAGCACCACCTCTGTGCCTTTGTATAATCCACTATCTCCGTAGCAGGAGTTAACCTCCCCTCTCAAGGCAAACCCCTTTAAGAAGGATTAGTGTTTTCCTTACACGGTAAAGCCTGAGCTTGCTGAGTGTATTAGATCTCATTAACTAGCATTCGCAATTCTGGTACAAGTTACAGGCATATAGAACCCAAGCATTTGAGTCCGAATTTTGTATGGGCCGTCGGATACGCACGACAATTTGCCATACAAAATTTCTATCCCACGCCCGGGTTCCATATGCTTGTAACTTGTGGCCTGTCAAACTAAACCTGTTGTAGGTGAACTAGAGATCAACCCTTGCTACGAAGATACCGGTAGTGGATTATGCGAGATTCTACGGCAGGCCTAGAGAATTCACCCAACGTTGGGTAAAAAAAAACCCTAAAACTAGGGTTAAGCTCGGTCGTTCTATACAATAGAAGCCCTTAATAGTCCCTTTAGCACATCGTGACTTAGGGTACAAATTTGGAATTAGCAGGTAGGGATTAGAAAAAAATGTAACACATAATAATATTATTATGATATCATATTATATACCGTTCGGTGGCATATCTGGGGTTGGTCGTGCATTTTACACCAAAAACAGTGCTTCGTGGGTCTACAATACAGCTAGATGTTGTTCAATTACAGTTATTTTTCTCTTAGCAGAGCGCTTTGCTATTGTGATGAGAATGTCGAGGTTTAAGAAAAATACTTGGGATTTTGAAGCCGCGTAAGCTTCCGGGATTTGGAAATTTGGAAATAACTACCTGTTTGTATGAGTTGCCATATAAAATCTAGGTGCTTAGACCGCATTTCTAAGTTCTTCTGCCCAAGCGTTCCTCTACCCAAGTGATTCCAGAGCAGAAAGTTCCCATGTCCACCAATGGAAGGAGTAGTAAAACATCGGCCCCTAGATTCTTAGCTGCTTGAATATATAATTTTGCAGGAATCTGTGAAGGGGTAACCTAAGATAATGAACCTGAATTGCGCGTGTTGGTTTTTCTTTTTTACTATTTTGGTGTGGTTTTGTTTGTGTCCCAGCGAGGTGAAATGGGCGCCCAAAAATGAGCTATTATGTCAAAGAACTATACGAAGTGTTTCGGAGACTCCGGCACCTTACAGCCCTATTTTTAAGCTAATCTCTTCAAACTACGGCAGAAGATTAAAAACCTCGATTGTAGTTTGTTTTGTCTCTGGGCCTATATTCCGCAAATTTTCTAACCCCTGCGGCATTGTGCCCTGGCTGAAACAGCATATCTTTTCAGCCTGGGTGTATTCTTTCATCCATTCATGTTAGAGTGATGGTTCACGTGTTTCACTCTGTCTTCCCTCTTCATTATCACCTGCTATTCTCTGTTTGGCCAGTCTGTCTATTCGCCACGTTTCCACCTCGTATGTAAACAAAGCTTCTGTTTGACCCTGCACCGTGGCAGAAAAGAATAACATTCAATAACTACAACGTCATCATTTGACTGGTGGCGGTCGGCTTCAGGGAAAGTTGGGCGGAATGCCTCAAACATTCTGCTAGTCCCAGGCAAGATATACCCGCAACCAGGGATTAAAAAAATATATGGGAAAATATCTGTGCGTGCCTGAGCGCCCATACAACATGGATCCCCTCCCCTGTTCGCGGGTACTTCTTACCTGGGATGAGCAGAGACAATGGAGTTCGGGACGATATGCTTCCACCGCCGGGCACGGATCTCGTTGTGCTAGCGCGCACTTTGGCTTCTCCCACAGATGCTACGGTGGAGATGTGTTTACCATACCGGTAGTTCTACAAGTACCGAGAGAGATATAACCCCAACTCCCCTTTCCAGTCATAGCGAATTAGAAGTCGAAAACTATATAACACAAGAACCAGTCTCACTCCCCGTATTCAAACTGCTCACTTCATTCCGTGCTTCGGCAAATAATAGACAATCTCCTCGCTGATAGGTCTGGATTTACTAGCTCTATCTATGGATCCTTGCTATTGAGAAGGATTTCGGAGCAGGTGATTCGCTTAGTCTGATCGACCCCCCGAGTCCCAGAAGAAAGAGGAACATCTTATCACCAGGGGTCTTTTAGATGCATTGCAAGTGTTAAGTACTCGTACGCACCGTCTGCAGGGAAACGCTCAATCTGAGATAATTTTTTAGTGAAGAAAAATAGCCCGTCAAGTCCTCGCCCCGGCGACAAGAGCAAAATCCCGCTCTTCGAGCGGTCAATAGGCCACCGTGCCAATGAGAGGCAGTTCGACAGACCAACTCTTAATCCCAAAGTATACCACGTCATCCATCCCCCATCAGTGCCACCCCCCACGGATGCTCGGTGCCCAACTCCTCCTACAATTGTATTCCGCCCCCCTCCTTCCCCCTTTGCCGCAAATCTGCACAGCCTGCCGAATCCCCCACATGCCGGTCCGGCAAGAAAGACCTTAACCCCGCAAAAGAACAAAACGTTACACCGCTCTTTGCGCCACATGTCACCCCCACTTGATAATCCAGGGCGTTTAATACTAGTGTATCATCACGCGAGTGACTCAATGTGTCGCCCACGTTACATCATTGGTATTTCAAATATCGTACCGTTCCTGGTAGGTTGAATCTGGGGTGCTGTAAGAGCGTTTTTTTGCTTTTGTTTTCTCCAGAAACTGGGAACACCGATGAGGGGATCGTTTTTCCGAAATTTTAATCTCACTGGTCTCACTTCAAGTTCCATCCCTGTCTTGGTAGGTTTTGTTCGTTCGAGTGATCTTTTGTGATGCGCCAAATATCTGTTTTTCCAAGCAATTCATGTCGGCCAGATATACGGTAAGTTCTGTGGGGGATTAGTTACGCCCCACAGCGGTAGGATATAGCTACTGATATCATATAGCAAACCAGTAGAAGCTACTATTTCTTGTGCTTATAATCAACCACACTTTCTTGTTTCGTGAAGAAACTTAAAATGAATTTTGTTTGTCCGCTCGTTTAGCTACCGCCCCTTTCCAGCCACTAGGGTTGGCATTACTAGCTTCTACATCTACCGTATACATATCTATCTCCCAACAATCGAGATCACATTCGATGCCACCATCAAAGTTGAGTTCTCATGGCAACCATCCTACCTCAATTTATATACACAAGGCTTCAAAATCTGGTCTTCTCGAACCCCATCATTCTCGACAAACTTCAACTTCTTCACCCTAGGCTTCCAGCTCTCACCATCTCTATCGCCCCCCTGTGCCTTTTCCTGCATTTTCACAAATTCCATCCTCACAAACATCTTATTCCCCGCATCCACCGTGCCCCTAAGGGCAAAGCCGCGCTTGGAAAGCGCATCTACAAACGGTTTGTAGGGCTCATCTCCCCTTTTCAGCCTTTCCTCCATCTCCACATCATCCTCCACCTCATTTACACTAGGGCGGTTAAACCTGGACTTGATTTCGGCGACCCAAAGTTCACCTCTCCATCTCAAGATCCGATATGCCTCCTCGACAAAGTCCAAGAAATTTGTGCCCATAAGTGCTAAGCAGAAGATGGCTACGTCTACCGAATCTGGCTCTAAGGGCAGACGTGCGATATCGGCGATAGTTACGTCTGGGGTACTGGCTTGGAGGTCGTAAGAAAGGACTTTGACTTTAGCCTTACCCCGGGGCTTCTGGTGGTTGATTGTGGCTGCTATTTTGGCATCCCCGCATCCAAGATCAACCACTGTACACCACCCCTCTTCCTTATCTCTTGGGAGAGGGAATGGGTTCTCCCCTGCACTGGAGTTCCATTTCTTATTATGGCCCCGCTCAAATTTGACTTTTCCTCGCTCCTGTATCTGCTTGATGAAAACATCAACAGGATTTTCGGGCCAGAGCTCGACTTGCCGCCTGAAGCCGGTGTGGTATTCTTGGTACATTTCGGGCTGCTCACGGAATAGGCTAAGGGAGGAGTCGGAAGGTGTAGTGTAGAGAATTTCATTGATATGCCGGAATCGGGCTGAAGAGAGTTTCTGACGCATCTTCTGCTGGAGAGGGGTTAAGGTAGGGATGGGGGCCGATCTCAGAGTTTTATCGGCTAAGCCAGAATGGGCTTCGGTATTAGCTGTAGTCGTCGTACTTGCATCCCTTATCACTCCCCGAGTCTGTTTCTTCTTTTTAGGAGGAGCGGTTTGGCCATCGGTCTCGGGGGTCAGGCCTTCGCCGTCTTGCTCATCGTGCGGTTTGCTCCGTTTCTTTGCTAGGGCCAACGGCGCTTCCTCCGAAGGATCCCTCTTTGCTGATTTCCTGCTCCTCTTCCGATCCTTCGACTTCTTAGCTGGCTTCTTTCCCTCAATCACCCTCTCGTACAGCGCGAGAACATTTTCTGGAGTCACTACAGTCTGTTTTTCCCCTTTAGGCTTGGGTATCTCCTTTGCCGGGAATCTCTTGTTCGCAATCGGAGTAGTGTTGCTGCTCGAGGTGGACTTTGGGGGCTTTGATTTGTGCTTCCTCTTTTTGACCGATTCATCGACTTGAGTCTTCGGCCCAGCCTCTAGATTCCATCCGCTGACTGCAAACATGGATACGGAGGTGGAGAGGGCAGGTTAAGAAAAAACAATAACTGGGATTGACTGGTGACGATGAGGTTTGTTGGCTAAGCGTCGTAGTGGACACAAAATCCGCACAAGACCTTTGCTGGTTGCTCCCAAAGGAAAATTTTCTGGGTGAATGGCCAAGCTAGATCTTTCCTGTTTAGGATTAGAGCCTCTTACCATGTGACAGAGCCGCGTCCCGCGCGGGGCTGTGACACTGCACCGGCTTAAAAGTGACCTTGGGCTAGGACCTCTGAACGATGGCAGATGGGAGATCCGCCTAGCGATGCGATGCGGAGAAATTCTGAGCACAAGAAAAGTAGCGGTATTGCACGCCGCCCAAAAACCCCCCCCGCCAGCCCCTCATCTGCACGAATTTCTATGTTTAGCCATTAGTACTACGAGTACTTTAACCTTATTGATCAATTAATTCAATTTGATAGTAATCAGCTTCTGCTGCCCTGAGGAACCCGAAGGCATATGAATTTATATTTACGCCCTGTAACGTTACACTTATCCTAGCCATATTTCTCGCATCTGACACCTACTCGAGTAGATGGTGCAAATACCGGTACTCTCTAGAACGTTAGTAGATAGCTAATTTAGATTAACTAGCAGAATGATCCCTGTCTTGTGTCCGGTAATCGACGGTTCTATTCAAGTGCTTCTATGATCCCAACATCCACGCACTGCAGTACTGGTATCATGTCTAATGAACTTAAACAAATAGTACCCCACTTCTTGTCAGATAACCTGGTTTATCTGTTCTATTTTGGAGGTTACATTTACCAGCACTCCTACCCTGTGGCAAAATTGACAGATAAAGTGGGGTTTAAAATAGTCATCGCAAGCTTGGGTTCCCGGAACTTGCCGGGCGATCAAGGGATTAAGTTTTCCTTTTTTTTGTAGGGGATTGAAGGGAAAGGCTGCTTTTGAGATGCTCAATCGTGGAGTTGTGTGAGCAAGTGGTGCACATCCTACATTGGGGCTTTCTATGCCTACTAATGCTAGATTTTATGTCTGCGTCTGTTGTAGCCCTGGAAACAGTATTGGCATGGTAGCACGTCGTTGGCATTTGAAATTAGAACCACCGGGAACGCCGTATATTTCAAAGACATCTCTACCCACTATCGTATGGTACTGCCTTGTCCAGCTAAATGCCATATCATACCGGTACTAGTCATAAGGTGAAGAGCTGGGCAGTTATTAGCGTGCCGGCACCTGTTCCCGGGCCCAACTGTCGTACCGTCCTCGAGCACACCCCGCTAATAGACGCTTCGTACTACTTGAGTGCACTCAGATATTAATATTATCCCAATTCTGACTGGATTACTTTGCATGGTTACCACGATGCGGTAGCGTGTTCCCATCGGAGGTTGCCGCTACCACCAACAATGATACGGTAGAGTACAGTGCAACGACAACAGCAGCAACGGCAGCCTGCAGTTACCCAAGCATTTATGGTGGTACTGTACAGTACTCGAGTACAGCATCTTGCACAAGCTTTGCTCATCAGAGCCATCGGGTACTTGGACTGGCTGGTTATCATGCCGTGTGGTCTGCTTAGGTAACAGATAAGTTGCCACTGCACATATGTATCATCAATACAAGTCCGACGGCGCGCGACGCCTCACAGATCCAGCTGAAGCAGCGATATATCGGGAACTCTTTTTTTTCTCTTTCCACTTTTTTCACGAAATTCTCGCGCAGACAAGGATGTCTTGAGATGCGGGACGGCTCAAAAAAAAATAAAAGGTGCCGGGTTTTGGTTATGTTGGATGGTCGAAAAAGCAACACTCACTTTCCTGACTGACCGCTGCGACCACAGCAGCAGTGGGGTTTGATCCGTGATACGGAGAGTATTGTACTCGTACCGTACTAGTACTCGTACTAGCTTTGATGCCAAGTAGAGAAAAGTGCTCTGCCGTGCTCACTTGGGCCGAGGACACTTTCATCTAGGAAGGGACGTTGGCTGAGGTTCAAAAGGGAAAAAACGCTTTGCCTGTGTCTTTCCTGACCTCCGATGTGTTTCTCCCTCCCACTTGCTCTCTCAGAGTGCATGTTCTGCGCGCACACGCTCGGAAGAGGGGAGACATGATCCCGTATTCCGTGGCTGCCGGCACAAGTTCTAGGCCATAGTTTATATGGCTCATCTGCGCCGGTATTCGAGTCTATAGGAGAAAAACAAGGGAGGAAAGGAGCAAGTTGGAAAGTTTTCTTCTTTTATCACAAGACACATAACAAACTTTCCGGTTAGGTTAGAAGTTTTTCCTTTTACTAACGGTGTGCAATTTGGGATCATAAATTGTTTTTACAAGTACTGCTATGGTCATGATTGATGACTTTGATAACATTATTATTGTTTATTTGTTTCAGATAAAGGGACTTGAAGTTTCTTTTGTTATTTAGGTTTTCTAGGCCATACCTTAGGGCACCCATTGGGATTTTCCTGTATTTACGAATAAATCCAAGGATTTAACAAAAAAAAAAAACTCTCTGCACTGGCACTGGTATCTCTCCGAGGCCGCACTCAACTTAGACTGGGCCTCACTGTTGCAGGTCTCTTATCCTATCAATGTAGTCGGTGATGCGATTTTTTCTGGGGGATATCCTAGTCAATAACTTATCAATCACCATGATCCAAGAGCATACTGCGCTCCCATTCATAGTGCCGGTACTGTACCTTTACCTATGCAGTTAGGTGGTGGTTGTGCATTGCAGCTAGTTCGAGCACTTTGCTGATGCCGACGGTGCACTGCGCTCGAACACTATACTCGAGTAAATTTATCTTGAGTGCAGCAGAAGTGCTTGCCGTAGGTTGTTTTCTCCCCTTGTCAGCTGTTTTCCTGGACCCCATCTCCTCTCTTTGTTTTTTGCGCCTCTTGATAATCCTGTTCGCATGTTTTCCATTTGGTGGCAGAGCAATGCAGTAAGTCACATACCCATTTTGTGATTCTCATAGGGGATCACATCTATTGTGGTAAACTGATCAAATTGCCCTTTCCCACGTTTTGCGCTTTTCTCGCCCCCGCCTCACTTCACCTCATTTACCCCCCCATTCTTGTGCAGACTACTCGAGTATAATAATAATATTTCTTTTTTCGCGATTTTTATCGGGGTTGTTCTTACTCTACTACCGTAGTACTGTATCTCTTTTGCCTCCATTGGGATTCTGCCTCAGGTTCTGTCACAGTCCAGACCGTACAAGCCGTGTATCAAAATTTCTCGCTGAGCTTGAGATTCATGCATACGGTATTCCGCGGCTTGTTCTCCGTTCCACAACCTCATCCTCCCCTTGCTTTCTGCTTTGGGGGTGTCTAGGCTTTGTGGAATCTTTTTCTTCCGCTTTTACTCTCCCAGTACAATAGTCCCTCTAACCCTCCCCATACTTCCTCGCACAGTGTACACGGCAAGAAAGAAAGGGTCATCCAGTCTCTCAGATTTAGGAAGGGCATCCATAGTAGTGTCGCCACATCTCTTCCTTTCCACCCTGGGGAAATCACCACCTTTTTTAGGGTTTCTATTTCTCTCTGCCGAATCTCACCTGAAGAAACTCTGAGGTGCACAGGCAATCTGTGGAGGTGAAAAGGGCGGTGTGGTGTGCAGAACAGGGGGTTTTAACAGGCCATGATAGGATAGGTCACAATAATAGTGCCGGAAAGATCTGTCTCAAGCGAATCGGGAAAGAGGATTTATATCCACCTTCAACTCGCCTATCTAATTATTCCTCGCCTGATCCGGGGCGACGACAGGCGAGTTTGTGTCGACAGTCTTCCCTTGCTCGAGTATATCCTTCTCATCAGCTTCTCGTCTGATAAAGGATTCGTTGCGCAACACGCAGTACTACGTTCCGAGATATAATTATCACATTAGCTGGCCTTTGTGGTCTGGGTTATCATATCGAAGATATTTACTATCGCGTTTCTTTTCTTTCCTCCTCTTTTCTCCTCGGCAGTGTTTATCAATCCCATATGATGGAGCCCCAATTACCTCAAGATTATTCAACTGCTGGTGGAGCTGATGAAACTGGTCCCTCCGACCAGCAACAACATCAACATGAACAACAACCGCAACAATCGGGCGACGGGAACTCTCCTCCCGAAACAACTGATGCCACCTCGTCAAGTTCAACAGTGCAGAACGCAGCGGTATCACCGTCCGACAGTGGGGATGGCGGGAATAGCAAAGCGGCTCCATCGAGTGCGGCCGCAGTTGCAAAAGCCTCACGGAAAAGAACCAAAACAGGTTGCTTAAGTATGCTACACTATTTCTCGCTCTTTCTTTCTCTGATAGCACAAGTGTGAATAAGATACCCCAAAGCAAGAGGATGTGTGGTTAACGAGTGACCCATTTTATTTTTCTTTGTAGCTTGCCGGAAGCGACGCATAAAGTGCGGAGAGGAGCGGCCAACGTGTGCAAACTGCATTAAATCTAAACGAGTATGCGAGGGCTACAATCAACGCGTAGTTTTCAAGGACGGTATGAATGGGATGTATCGCCCAGGGATGATGGGAGCCGCAGGGGGTTCAATGGACCGACGATTGATTCAGCCATATCCCATTCAACCAGCTCCGGCTCCAGGATCGGGGTCGGGATCGGCATTGCAACCAATTGCTCCCGCCCCACCGGCAAATTACCGTCAACTAGAGGCCATTGTACCACTAGATCGGGACAAGCCTCCTCATCTTAGGCATATATATGAAGAGCAGCAGCACATACAGCAACATCATCAGATGTTCCATGGCCTAGGTCAACAAGGCCCTGTTACGCCTGTGGGAGATGCTATTGGGCACCAAGGCCAGTACCAACAACAAGACCTATATAGCCAACCCCAGCAGGTCACCGTGGCCCAGGGGCACGACCAAGGTGCGCAGCAATACATGCCATACTACTCACATGCCCCGAATTCTACGGCCAGTGCAACCTTTTCTGGGCCACCTACGAGTAGCGACAGGCCTCAGTTCAGCACTCCTCTAGATTCCGAGCCTACGCCCTCTGTATTTGGCGGAAGCTCTGGAGTATATACGGCTCCTTATGCACCCCCCCATCCCTCGGCTACAAGTAGCCCCAGTTCATGTCCTTTCAACCCCCCTATCGATCGGAAATATGCCGTGGCCTCAGGTGGGGAACAATTCAACCAGCCGGCCCAGGAACCTGGAGGGATGTTAAGGAATAATGAAAACCTTATTCGTAGGTCTCCCTCTTAAGCTTTGTTGGAGCTGGTGCAAACGCTGGTGTGTGCATTTGTCTTTGGTTTCGTCTCCTTCTCGTATGAGTTCGTTCTTGGAGTAGTCTGGTGTAGATTTCTCCTTTGAGAGCACGTCGCCCACTTGTTACTTGTAATACTGTGAGCTGTACGTCCTCCTTTCCGTGCCTCTGCCCTCCTTGCTCCACATCTCCGGGCCGCCTGCTTGGCATCTTGATGGAAGGGTAATTCTTTTGGGGGCTCCTATACTTTTGACTTCCTAAATATGTTTATATTGGGTCATATTTGCCGATAATTGCTACCTTTTTCTTTGATTTGTGGGCCCAAACTTACGTTGAAGGCATTCCGTCGTTTCCCCCGACGCTGACCCATATGTAGCGACATCGTCAGGGTCGCCGGGACCGTCTTCCAATCCGGCGACCATTCCCGCAATTTTTGACTCGGGCCCCAGCGGCGCCCACTTTGTCGGCCCGGAGTTCATCCAGCTGCACCAAGCACCAGCCGACCTTGTGCACGATGATGATCATGACGAGATGTACGATGAAGATGACGACGAGGAGGACGATTATGAGGTCCGCGATTTGGATGAGATAATGATGGATCCTGCGGGATATGAGATGATAAGTCCGAGAGCGCATATATCGAGCGTTATTGGGCCGTATTATGGGAATCTAGGAGATGCTGGGATATCGTTTAGGTCATTCTTACCAGACCAGGGCGTCCTCACAACATATCATCCTACTATGACTTCTTCGCCATTGATGAATCAGACGACGGCTAAGATATTCTGTCATTTCGTTTACGTCCTGGGCCCCAGTTTGTCGTTGTTTGAGCGGCATCGTCCAAATCCGCATATCACTTTTACTCCAGGTGCAGGGCTTAATGGCCCTCAAAATGTGTGGTCGTACACGGTTCCCATGTTGTCGCTCTCACATCCACCTCTCCTCCATGCGATATTAGCACTATCCAGTCTTCACATATCCAAGTTGACCCGCGGGCCAACGCATCCTTCACTTCTGCATTATCATATCGCTCTCAGAAGACTGGGAAAAGCGATTGCCAGTGATAAACATAGAGGACATGCAGCTACTCTAACCGCGACACTGGTTCTGGGTTATTACGAGACCATGGCAGCTGAGCATGATAAATGGAGTAGCCATATTCACGGCGCAAAGCAGCTCTTGAAAGAGATTGATTTCGACAAACTGAATAAAAGAGTTTCAATGATAGAAGAAGAGGGGGCGAATGAAGGACAGGGGTCCCACGAGTCAGCACCTCAGCCTTCTCTGCTTAGGTTACGGAAAATGAGCCGACAACCCGTTGTCAACGAAGTGGATGAGAACCTTACAGCGTACATGATGGGCAGAGCGAAGAGAAGAACACATGGTTCAGGGAAAAAGCCAGACGCGCGGTTCACCCGGAAGGAAGAGGAGACAATGCAGCTCCAGGAAGACATGTTTTGGTGGTTTGCCAAGATGGACTGTTATCAATCCGTCCTTAGCGGGTGTCCCCTTGTGTACGACATGACCTATAAAAACCAGTCCTGTGTAGCTCTATACCTTTGCTGACATATCCATTACAGTCTTGACTATGTCTTCTGGAGCCAATGCCCTCCTCGGGCACGAATTGGTACTCTGGGCACAGAATATGGCTCTTCTGACCACTTTTTTTTGCTCCTAGGGAGACTTTGCGACTTTCAAGTGCGAGATTTGAAGCGGAAGAAGGCTTTGCAGAAGGCTAATGGGGGTATGTGGATTCCGCCACCGGAGATGGGGGGACCGCCGAGGGGAATGGGAAGAGGAAGAGGGAGAGGGGGGCCACCCCCGCACGCAGGTGGGCCCGGCGTGCAAGGGCCTCCAATGGGGCGGGGGGGCCCTCTGCGGTTTCCTGGCGGGCCCCCAGGTGGGCCTCCTGGAGGTATGGGTGGACCTCCGGGTGCTGGTGGACCCCCAGGTATAAGAGGCCCTCCGGGTGGGGGTCGAGGCCGGGGGGTGGGGCCCTCACCTGACCAAATGCAGTTTGGCATGGTTCCACCTCCCGCTGGTCCCCCCCGTCTGCCTACTGCTTTTGCAGAAAATTTCCCCCGCGATCCTACTAAACCCCCTACCCCGGCTCCAAAGGACGACCTTCCATCGGAAGAGGATCTTGAAGCTGCAACTGTCCTAGCAGAAACAGAATGGGCAGAAATTTATAAGGCCTTTCATGTCTTCCAAGAGTCACTCGGTCATGAATACCAGCCTCTACCTATTGAATATATGCCTGTGCAAAATACGCCATTTGGCGCAGCAATCTACTTTAGAACATACTCTATCGCAACACTGCAATCACTATACAACATGGCTTTAATAATCTTACATCGATGTCACCCGTCCATGCCCGCTATATCAATGATAGCCGCAGGTGTAGCAGCTCAGAAGACGGCAAAACTCGCAATCGACATTGCCCGCATTACGGCCGGCCTTGTTCCGACAGACCCCACCGGTCAGATTAACCCTGCTCTCGGGGCCTCATTAATTGAGTCCTCGATGCCATTGTTTTTTGCAGCCGTCCAGTATCAAGACCAAGCACAACGGGAATGGATCGTTATGAAATTGCGGGAAATTGCGCGTCTAACGGGCTGGGCCACTGCGTCCCGCGTGCTGTTGGGTTGTCAACGCGCATGGGAGAAAGCTGCAGAAATGGGGCGTGGGCCAGCATACACTAGGCCACCTTTCGAAGAAGAAGGGGAATTGTTTTACGAAGCGTTCAATGAGAGGATGGCGGCGGATACGGGGATCAATTCCATGCAGGATGAGGAGGGGTCTGAGGAGGCTGGGGGCAAGAGATTTCTGTGGAGAACCGCTGGGAGAAGGACCGCTGGGGCTGTTGGTATATTGGGCGAAGAGGGCGAGGACCTGGGTATCGGCGGGTTAGATTTGAACATGGGTGTTTAGTCAGGGATGAGTTATGTTGATGATGATGAGGAAAACGAATTATTATCTCAACTTGTCCATTCTTTGTACACATTTGATCTTGGCCCTGCATCGATAATACCACAGCACAGTTCCCCTCCCCTGTACATACAGTTTGAACTTGATCAGCAGCACCCGCATGAGATTGGGGGTTAAACAGAACTACGGAACTACAGAGGTTCAAGTGTATGATACCCCTAAGCGGCATTCCAGTTGAAGGGAGGAGTTACTCATTAACCCGTTCGTTCACTCATTAGATATAGAAATAGACTCCTGTCATAAGGAAATTTTGTGGAAAAAAGGAATCATATAATTACACTGGTAGCTAAGTTATAATAATCATTATTAGACTAAACTGCTCATAGGAAAATGAGATACTGGCACAGTACTTCAATCAAAAGTTTCTGGATCTCGCGAGGGTAATATTGCTTGCTGCATCTACTCCCGACGGTTTTGCGGGGCAAGCATGGCATCCTAGGTGCGATATGGTGGGCCAATGATTAGGATGGAAGGTTCAGCTGAACTCAACCTCTATAGATACAGTACACACAATACAATAGCACCGTGCAACGCCGGTACTATATCACGGTAGCGCGACTTTTTGGTATTAAACTCTAGCAACTAACGGTTACTAACCCTCCTGAATCCACCACCCGCATAGCCTCAAACCAAATATATCGAGATCTCTAGTCATCACTCGCACTACCATTTGAAGTAATCCACCAAACAGTCTAAGAGCATGACCTCGAGACTTGAACTCCCTCACTAAAGTCTGCCACCGGTTTGCCCTGCTGGCTAGCACCCCCCGCAGTTCCCCTATAACAGACAGCTGGGGATACTATCCATAGCAGGAAAAAACACTTCGGCAAGTTACAGGGGATTTCTATATTCTCTTCCTTTCTCTTAAAGGGTGCCCGGTCAGACACGAAAACAATACCAATATTTCTCCGGTGGCTTAGGTATACATATCTTCTACTCTTATCCTGTCTATCAAGTCAACTGACACCCTACTGCTACTTACTATAGTGAGAACTCGAATAATCGGATCATCTGCTAGGACGTTGGGCTTGCCTCTCTCAGTAAGGTCTGGTGTTTTTTCTTTTTTCTTTTTTCTTTTGTTTCGGGGCGGGGGCTGACCGTTGGTGTGTTTTTCGTCCCTTTTCCCGAGGAGGAAATTTCAGACTACATAGCACATGGTCCGATTATTCGAGTTCTTGCGGTATTCTCCTCCAGGTAGCATTTTGCTGCCTTACACCTAAGTAGTGCCTGATTGCCTGATTGGTGGCAGATTTCTCTACCTGTTCCCTACCTTGCTACTTCCACTCTCCTATACTAGTTATTTCCTATGACTAAACTCCTTATTCCTGTCATAGTAGCTACTGGTATTACACTGTCCTTGTAATCCGCTGTAGTAGGCCAGTCATCCTCCAGGCACTTGCGTGTCTGGCAACCTATTATTATATCAGCCTCACGAGGTTCCTGCCTAAATTACATACATACTACTAGTAGCTAACCATTCATTTTTCTCCCCTTCCTTTATTAGCGAAATTACATGAAGGATTTCTCCATTACTTCCTGTGGGCTCCACATTATAAGTTTCCTTTATTCCCTCTTAGTGAGACGGGATTTTGTCTTTCCTTAGTTTGAGATATGCCAGAGGGACTTGTAACAAATGCCCTGATCCACGGAACCATCGTTTCACAGAAGAGAAAGAAAAAAAAGAGAAAATCTGGAAAACCAACCAAAGCTACGATACTATATTGCTAGTCTGATACTACCCAAGGCCCCAGCGAGTAATTTGTGCTTATACGTATCTACCGTCAAATGATAAGCCAAGAAATACTGCCCCTTCAACCAACCAACCAACCAACCAACCAACCAACAGTTTCCCCGTTATCAAGTGATACCCCATGATTGGCCAACTAGAGAAACAGCCCAAGTTATTCCCCAAGTTGTAGTTGGGATGAGCCGAGCTGAGCTGTGCTGAGCTAAGGCTAGGCTAGGTCTTCAAATCTTTGATGGAATATGAATGGGATGGAATGAGATGACGGGATGCCAAAGTGCATTTCCTTCTTTCCACACGCGCAGTATTCCATCCAGCACGGCTGCGCATGATTGCATGTTGGGTGGAGGACCGGGGC
>Ga0307507_10004464_pt1 | contig 24798 bp, 32 predicted proteins | sample 7_EM_MG_FD_207223 | JGI IMG/M metagenome (GOLD analysis project Ga0307507, IMG submission 207223) | Populus trichocarpa ectomycorrhiza microbial communities from riparian zone in the Pacific Northwest, United States - 7_EM | ecosystem: Host-associated > Plants > Roots > Unclassified | place...
TGGTCGAGTTGGTTGGGGGAGGGAGCGTCAGGGGGGGGAGGAATTAGCCAGTTGTTAAGTTGACCCGTAAGGCCTGGCCAGTCGGCTTGTGGCCAGTGAGGTCTGGGCTTGTCGTTATAGGGGGAGGGTGGGGGTATGGAAGTCAAAATGGGGGAGTCGTTGGACCCCATAGAGGGGAGGGATGAGGCCTGCCAGGAGGCGAAGGCGCGGAACCTGTCTGCGTTGGTGAAGGCCAGGTCGATTGTACTGGGTCTATGCATTCCTGTGAAGGGAAACCGTGTATAGACGCCTGGGATGTTAAGGAGGGTGAAGCCTAAGTCAGGGGCTCGGTCGAAATAAAGGGCGGACTCAGTTTCTTCTCTCGAGGAGAGGACCCTGGAAGGATTGGTTGCTGCGTTGTGGATGTTAAAGTTGCTGGTGACGAGGTATGGGTGTTCGAGGTCCAAGAGGGATGACTTGGGGGAAACGGAATGGGGGGACAGAGGGAGTGGTCTGGCATTAGCGTTGCCTATGGTAAATCAGTAAAAATTGGTGCTGAAGTAGCCTCGTGGAGTAAAGACATCTAATGCGATGAAGTAAGCCGTCTCTGGGGGGAAGAATGGTAGTATTGCAAACTCTTGCAGAAACCTTTAGGATAGGTAGCAGGCCACTCTGGGTCTAGCAATAGGAGGAGCAAGAGATTTGAAACGTGAAAAACTACGAAGAAATCTCATGAAGGAGGGGGGGTCCAGTAATAGAAAAATGTGGGCAAGGGGGCCTTCCGCTAGTGCAGTAAACAAGGAGAGGAAGAGATTCCAGCTACCCAGGCCGTTGTGTTGAAGGGGTGTGAGGTTGGTCGCCGGAGCCAGTCCTTGGTGTGAGATTGAGCAGGGGTTTTTAATCATTCCCGGGACGAACCCGGTGGTCTGGAGGGAGTTACCGGTGGCGGGCCCTGGCAAGTAACTGCTGGCTGGGACCCGCCTGGGGGGGCAGGGGCGTCTCTGAATTGTTGGAGGGGTCTGAGGGTGGAAAGGTTGATCATCTGGGCTGAAGGGGCTTCGGGAGTAGTGGATACCAGGTGGCCATCATCGCCCAGATCCATGGCCGGTTCCCTGTGGAGGAGGTGTCAGATAGTTCTTCGTCTGAAGGTAAGGGGGGCTCGGGTTGAGGAGGGGGTATTGGTCTAGCCAGGAATTTCCTGGAGAAGGCATCGTGGTCATCACCGCAGATTGGGCAGTGGGGAGGGCAAGTGGGGCAGCAGCCATAGACTACCTTGGGGTCGCCGCGCTTGGTGCATGTGGGGTTTTGGCATCTGTAAGCCGAGCGAGTATGATGAAGCGCACACGAGGGGCAGGTGGGGTCTTTTTGAGCGCATCGGGCAAAGGCGTGTCCGAATTGATAGCAGTTGGTGCATTGGGTTTAGCAGTTAGATTGTGGTGTTTTCTCAATCTTGAGCCGCTTTGAGAAGAGGAAGAGGGCTGGGAGAAGGATGTGTACGTCGTTGGGGTCAACAGAGACAACCACCGAAGTGGCCTCCTTGGTCCGCCACCTAAATCTCATGCCTTTTTTTTTACTTTTTTTTATTTTTATCATGTGGTTTGTATTAATCAACTACGGGGAACGAAGACTACGTGCAGCACTAGCTATTGTAAAGAAATAACCTCATCCGCTATTTTTCTCCAACCCGGCACCAGGGGAAAAGTCATCAACCCAAGTCTCTCTGGTACGAGACCAACCGCATACCAGCCACGCCAAATAAGAAATCCGCCTCAGACTAAGCGGTCGCAAAGCAAAATACAAATAACTACATGGGAACAAATCAACACGAGAACCCTTAGCGTAGACACCAACAAAGTGAATAATTCATAACCCACTAACGAAACCCTAAGTAAGCGACCATGAAAGAGGTACAAAGGGGGTGCAGGGGCCAATAAGACCTATGTGGCGTTGCAAACATTACTCAAGAGGCCAAGGAATGGACATCCGGGACGGAGGCAATGCAATACGACGACTGAGCGTAACTGCTGGGGCGACCCTGTCAATGGCTAGGGCAGTGAAAGTTGTAGGGAGACAGCGGAGCGAATCTATGGTAGCTGTAACCGAGCAATGGGACGAGACCTGATCGGAGGGAGGAGGTGTTGACCCAATAACCGTGGAAACTAGCGGTAAATGTGAGCGTGTCTGACAAGGCATGCTCTAACGGAAGTCAAGAGAATAGAGAAATCGACCGTGGCCTATTGAAAGGTTTTCTCCGACTGCGAACTGTCGTTCCAGCCCTCGGTAACATGGGCCGGAGGCTGTTGCCGACGGTGCAAATCCTAAGTGACGGAGTGAAGGGCAAGAGGAGAGACGGGGTGATAGAGCCAAACGACCCCGAGAAAGGAGGACGCCAGGGCCCAAGGGCATGATAAGGGAAGTAAGGCAGGGGGGAGAGGGTGCAGCTCACGGCGAGTACAGGTGTAGCTCCATCAGCAAAAAATTATCATGTATCAGGTGCGCGGCTCTTGTGTCAGGATTCGAGATACGGGAAACCTTGCGCCTGTGAGGCCAAGTGCGTTCAGTGATGGGTCGCAGCGCTCACTTGCGCCAGGTGGGTCAGGAGGCACCGTTGCCATCCACACTCACATCTGGAGGCTAGTAGCTACCGAACCTTACTTCCCGTGCTTCCGGACTCTGCGCACAACACTATCGCACCTCCTGATTCACCATTCATTCCCCTCTCATTCAGAGTACCCCATGAAGACCCCCCCCTATCGCTTTTCTGCCATCCCTGCTACCTAGAAAGGGGGTAGGCTGGGCAACCATAATTGGGTTAGTGTGGGCGCTAGGTGAGAAGGCCACCGTACTCTTAATTTTAATTTTGTGCTAAAGATGTTCAGCCTGAGGCTCCACAGCTGAGTTCTATGTTCAGAACTTGATCTTTCAGAGAGCGAAAATCCCAGGTCACTCCAGTGTGAAAGAGAGTGATAGCTAGGACATTCTCTGGTTTGTGGTGGTTTCTTAGTACTTAGATGTTGACACAACACGACTCCGCACTTTCCCCTCATCTCATGACTTAACATTCAGACCTTCAGGCCCAGCCTGAAGACTCCCCCACAGCCACTTCAGATATCCTAGGTTTGACTCCTGCATCATACTGGGCCCAATGCCAGCTACATATCACTATAGCATTCATCCCTATCTTACTATTGTTCATGGAGTTAGAGGTCTGGCCATCTCAGAGTTGAATGGCAGATTCCGCTACAACCGTTTCCGCTATCACGATTCTGTTCCCTGGAGCTTGTTGGGCTCGACGCCAGCTACACGCCGGTATAGGATATGTCTCTGTGGGATCAGAGCTCAGGGAATCACTGTCTTCTATAGAGGGGTTCTCTATAGGGTTCGCCCAGGGCAGCCATAGGAAGGTGACGCCTGTATTTAGATCACTTAGGTAGACTAATAGAATTACAAAGATAATAGAAGACTATTTAAATAGCCTTTTTATAATCTCCCAGTGTGGTGACCTAGGTCAGCGCGGGTAAAGGGGGGACCGTTGACTTTGCTCCTGAAGATGTGGGGTTGCGCCAGGTGCGTTCAGGAGAATCAGGTGTTGCGCCAGGTAAATTCAAGGAGATTGGGTGTTGCGCCAGGTGCATTCAGGAAGAGGAGGTGCTGCGCCAGGTGCGCCCGGAGTTCCTGGAAAGTTGTGGTTGCGTACTGATTCATGATTGACGTTATGTGCGCCTGGTGAGCCAGATGCACAGGGCGCACTGGGGGCTAAGTATTATTGGTGCTGATGTCACTGAGAGAGCGGTGGTGGTAGATGTTGACGAGCGATTCTCATTGGGTTAAGATGTCAATCGCCGGTTGTGTAAGGGAGATAGTTCGTGGCACAAACCTCATGCCTTTTTTTTTTCTATTTTTGTTTTTATATCATGTACTTTGTATTAATCAACTAATGGGAACAAAGACTACGTGCAGCGCTAGCTATGGTAAAGAAAAAACCCATCCTGGGTGTTTTATCCACCCCGGCGCCGGGGAAATAACCATCAACCTGAGTTCCTCTGGTACGAGACAAACGGCACACCAGCCACGCAAAATAGGAAATCAAACCCAAATAAAGAGGCAGAGTCAGAAAATCAAATAGATACATGGGGAGTAATCAACAGGAAAACCCTTGTAGTAGATATCTGACAAAATTAAATAATTGAAAAACCACGTGTCAAACCCTAAGTAACCAACAATGAAAGAAGAGCAAAGGGCGTCCGGGGGCCAATAAAACCATTGTGACATTGCAACCATTACTCAAGGAGCTGAGGCGTTGACATCCGCCACCCAGGCAGTGCAATGCGACGACTGAGCGTAACCGAGCGGTGCAATAGTGGCAATCACTGGGGTGGCGAAGGCAGTCGGGTGCCAGCCGAGTGACTGGACTGGAGCTGTAACCGAGCAACGGGACGAGACCTGGCAGGAGAAAGGAGGGGTAGACGCATTAACTGTGGAAACTATCAGTAACCGTGTGCATGTCTGACAAGGCAGCCTCTAATGGAAGTGAAGAGAATAGAGAAATCAACCGTGGCCCGTTGAAAGGTTTTCTCCTACTGCGAACTATAGTCCCAGCCTTCTGTAACATGGACGAAAGGCTGTTGCCAACTGTGCGAACGCTAAGCGAGACAGAAGCGCAAGCGCAAAGCGGGGGTGATAGAGCCAAACAACACCTAGATACATGGACGCCAGGGCCCAAGAACATGATAAGGGAAGTAAGGCGGGAGGGGGAGGGTGCGGCTCACGGAGAGTGCGGTCGTGGTGGATATTGAGGATGAATTCTCTTGGTGTTGAGATTTCAATCGCCGGGTGTGTAAGAGAGATAGTTCGTGGCCCAAATCTCATGCCCTGAGGGTGCACTTATATAGGGGTTCTTCCCTCAACCCTAACACTGCGTGACTCATACCCTTCTGTCACGCGACTCATGACTCATCCTGAGTCATAGTGTGTAATCCATCAGCTGACTCATTAGAGTCAGCTGCGCCATATCTCTCAACCAATCAAAACCCATAAATCAAGGACTATGCCCTAACTTGTTCAGATGCGTGAAACCCCATGACTCATAACTATGAGTCATGTGCGAAATACATAGACCACATGACCACAATCGTGCATCATGTCAAATATCAACCAATAACCCTAAACCAATAACACACTATTCCCTTCTCATGTATAATCCTATTAGTCAACTGATCTCATAGCGTCCAAGATAATAAACCAATGACTACTAACTATTAGTCATGCGAGAGTCTGCCTTGCTTAGTCACCGTTTGTCACATTAGTGGTGTTGCAATCCTCTCTCTCCTGATGATACTTGCAGCATGTAACCAATAGTTCACCAACGATCACTCTTCTGGGCTCGATATATGTTGCGATAGCTAGGTCCTTTGACTCTTATCTAGCTCGTCAATTGCTAGGCTCCGATAATACAGTCATGTCTTGATTCCAAAAACTGTTGATAGATAAAAATCCTACAATTGAAAGTATAGTGTATGAAAGACCTTAGATGGTTGCGTGAAAAACACAAATCTCTTTCCTGTTCTTTTTTCTTTCTTTTGCTTGGTTTTTAAGTCCTTTGTATGATAAGCTACTCGGAACAAAGACCACATGTAGCACTGGCTATGGCAAAGAAGAAACCCCATCCCCAATGTATAGATCAGCAAAATGTTTTACTCGGAGCCTGCGTCCACCATCCTGGTCCAGACTTCCCTCGTCCTAGTGATATTTGGTCCACACTTCCCTCGTCCCAGCGATCCCTGGTCCACCCTACCCCTCTCCTGGCTATCTCATATCAATGCTTTGCCTCTTCTATCCTATCTTGCACCTCCCTCTTATACCCTTTCTACTCCCGAACCTCTGCCTACCTCAGCCCTCCGCCATTTGGGTCTATCGCCCTCGTCCTCCAGTTTATTCTTTGCATTTCAAGCACCCTGTGTTGCTTGCTTCCCCACCCCACATATAACCTCATTCTTGCGCTTCTCCCCCCGTGTTCCTCGGGCCCTTCCTCACACTATTCGTATCACCCTGGTTCTCCCTCTTGATCTCCCATCCATTCTATTTACCTGCAGTCCGCCTCTTGGTTTGCCTCGCCTTGATTCTAATTCTCCCGGTTCTCCGTTGCCCTCTACTGGTTCTTCTCTAGTTGGCTCACTGTGGACCAGCTCTTGCCTGGTCCGCGTTCCGTCCACTGTGTTTTCACCAGTTTCAGGCAGCCTTGGCTCTGAGACCCTCTGGGTTCCCTGGTTTTCTGGATCAGAATTCTGTTCCACCATATCTGCGTCGTACTTAATCTGCTTATTGCATCAGCACACCATGCTGGTATCTAGATATATAACCTATATAAACAACTATTCATTACCAAGGGAATCCCCCCCCCCCACTGGATCTAACCAATATCAAAAGGTCTACTTTATGTCGCGGTGCTCGCCATCAATGCCAAGTAACAAACATATTAATTGCAGTGAACAAGCGAAGCCATCAATCCCGAAAATACTGGCGCGGTTTCCTTTCCGCACCAGCATTCGGCCTCTGGACTACCATTCCCCTCTCACCCACTATTCTACTTCCAACTACCGTTCGCCTACAGACTACCATTCACCTCCGGACATGCGGACAGGGTCTGCAAACCATGGCTAGGTATGGTCATTGCTCTGAATGAAGCCACGCACGTTATCCCCCATCTCATCCTCGTACTCGGCTGTCTCGATTCCTCCTGTCACGTGATGTGACCGGATCTTTTTCACCCACCTCTTTATCTTTCCGATTGTCACTGTCTTGCGCGCCTTGGCCATCTCACTCTCGATTGAGTTAGCATAATTGACCAGAGGGGCGAATTTCTAGGTGAGGCCGTCTGCAGACCTATCTTTTGTTAGGTTTGATAGGCCCTCTTGTAGTGGTCTGTTAATCTATTAGCTGCCTTGTCTACCATAAGAAATCACTGACTGACCACCAAACACTCCCTCTGAGAAACCACCCACCGCTAAGAATTTTATGCCCTGTATCTTCACCGTCCATTAAGGAGCAGTGAAGCACAGGGCACACGAGAAGAACTGTGGGCCAACACAGAGGGCTGAAGTACATCGGCGTATACGGCTTGCAGCACAGACTGAACTCATTGGCGAAGAGGTAGCCACGCACCAGTTTTACCATCATCTTTACTATAAACCCGCTTGTCTGAATACTCTCTCCGAGATCGACTGGCTGGCTAAGAAATGACTCATCCTGGAGAAGGTTATTCAGCAGCGTCTGGCACTGGACTTTGTCTGTGATTGGCACCTTATACAACTCCACCACCATTTTCCAGGCTTCTGAAACTAGATACCCACGACAAGCCAATACACGGCGTTCCCACTTGCACAACCTTTTGCCACCGAATTGAATAAATTCTCATTCTTGGTTTGGTTTGGGGACTTACCATGTCTAATCAACTTGCATCAGGAAGAAGGGATAGTGTCTGTTCAGTGGGCTGCTGATCCCCGGAACCTCATCATTCTTCTTTTTCCAGCCTTGTCTGATCCAATGCTTGTGCCCAGGCTGTCTTGATCATATTCTCCATGCAGGCTGCGGAGGGCCAAGGTGTGCCCTCGTAGACTTCTGCTGGTAAATAAAGTTTGGCAGTAACATAAAGAAGAATATTCTCACTGGGGACAAACTCTGGTTTTCAGAACTTGCGCAGTAGCCTGCTCCGTGATGTGGCACTTGCGGAGTCCGATGGTGTCTACCGTTCAGATTTTGACAACCTATCTTCGGACGAGCGGGGTTGTTGCCAAGCTAGTTCAGTCTGCAGTCTCTTGTGGAGGTCATTCTGCGTTGCAGATTGCTGCCCCGAGGCTGTAGACCGCCGGTTCTCAGCTGGTGAATGTCTTCTAACGAGAGATCTCCCATGGCTGTTTGCCTGGACCTGGAGGTTTATGTCAGTCCGCTTGCGAGTGTGTGTTTCCACCACATCTGACTCAGAGGGGCGATCATCGTTCAATACCACACTCCAAGGTTCAGGTAGACCAGGTATAACCTGTGCGTCTTCCTACTTTATTACAGCAGCATAAATTTCACAACAGAGAAGCCTCCCAAACTACCCAGGGTACTTTACAGGTAGAGAATACAGCATTGTCTTCCGCTTCGTCATCAGATACGCCATCTGAGATACGTGGGGGATGCTCGGGTCCAGAAGCATGGGTGGGACCCTGGGATTCGGAATGACGAGGAGGATCTTTGGGTGAATAGGCACCCATGGTCCGTTCCTGCCGCCTGCCAACACGCTGAGAACTAGAAGAGTGAGAAGCCCCAGTTTTCGTTGGATTAGTCTGGGGAGTCTCTCCTGAACGCGGCCAAGATTTGGTTCGCTGGATAGGCATATGAAGTGGGGAGTAACGTGCCTATTGAGAGGTATGGGTCGGAAAATATAGGCAGGTTGTGGGGTTCATGGGTGACAGAACTTGACAAGTTATGTGTGTGCCTTTGCCTCCTCAAACAAATATGTGACAGGTAGATACTACGGAGGCAGGTCCTTACTCATGGAACTCTCAAGATCTATTCCGCTCAAGAGCACTCTTATGGTAGAAAAGTCCGCTGCGTTCGCTAGAGCAGAGAAGAGGGCAGTTCAGGACACAGTTCCGCGTCGCCTAGCGCCTCCGGCAGCATGAAATGACTTGTCGGTGTAGGGTGTATCGTACTTGCTTAATTCTCGCAGTTAACTTGAAGCGAAGTCCGCGGATATGGAATCCAATATTTGGTATAGCTATAGATATAGCAGTCGAAGAGGAGCGAAACATATAAATCTTTTGGAGGTAAGAAGACCGCCACTAACATCTGATCGAATGCAAACCCTTCGCCCTGGAGACCGATAAAATGCAAATCTAAAGAAAAATGCAAAAAAATACCTTCTACCGCTATGTAGACACCGACCTCGTAAACTGTAAATCTACCACTGTAGGAGACCCGGACCCCAAGACAAAAGAAAGAACCCACTACCTATAGCATGGTGCGGAGAGAAAAGAAACGCTAACTGAAGCAGAAAAGAGAAGCACAACGAAAATGAAACTGGTGAATATGCTCCCGCGGAGGGAAGCCACCCGCCAATGGCATCTCTATGTGGAGCTCAAAACAAAAAGGAAACCATCGTCTATACCGGGCTGTAGACCGAAAAGTGGTGCTTACTAAAAAGAAAATGAGAAAAACAAATAAATAAAACAAGCAGGGAGGCCACGCGATAACAGCCTTCAAACGCAGACCCCAAACAAAAGCAGAAACAAAAGAAAGTCAACATAGTCTGCTGTAGATAGAAAAGAAATGCACAACCCAAGTATAAAAGTGAGAAACATACAAAAGAAGCAAGTGAATATCAGAGACAGCCGTCTTTGGCCAGAAAATAGGGGATTCAGATTAAATATACAGGAAAGCCTGGGTTCCAGAAGGACTGGGAGCACCATTATCACTATTATGATGACCATTACCCACCTGAATGCCAGAAGAACTGGGAACAGCAGTACCAGCTTGTATCGTAGACTGTGCCTGCTCATGCTCACGGATTCTGGTTGCCCTAGCATCCATTGACTCCATATAGGAGAATTTCACCTGAATGAATCCGTGCATGACCAGCGCCTCAAAGTTTCCACGGCTCGGATGAAGTTCTTCGCCCCTTTAAGCCACCCCTCTCTCACAATGAAGGATCCATGCCTCTAGGGTCCACATTTACCCGATACAGTGAATTAGCGCAACTGCTTGATATTGCTTATTCAAGTTCCATCACTTTTGCATGATAATGAGATGGTTCGCTGCAACCTGGTTCAGCCTAGTGCCCCGGAGAGGTAGAGTCACGATCAGTGCCGCCGGTCTATCAACCGAAGCGAACTCTTGTACTAGTCGATTGCGGTCTCCCGACGGAACACAAGAATGATACCAGATGGAGGGAATACCAGCATGGATGGTTCAGAGAAAGCAATTGACATAGGATACTTAACCCGGCAGCGGGGGAAAAACCACGACGTTATTTGGCACCTCTCCTTCGAGTGTGCCCAACAACTGCTAAACGACAACATAGGAAAGCAATCTGAACCCGGGTCCGCCACGGAAGCTATTGCCCTCGCAAGTTTGAAGATAGGGCACTGCTGCAACCATATATTCCATTTAATCCGCGCTTATCTCATTGTCTAGAGGGTCCATGGTGAGGCACGCAAGACGCCTCTTGTGTAGAACGGTCTGGATAGCATTCCAGTAGTGGGGCTTAGTTTCCTCAATCCCACTATCCATTGTGGTTGGCTAATAATGAGTGTATTGCAGGCATACCTAGTGCTGGAGAAGCTCGGGAATGCGGACTAGGGGTTCCCTCTTTGCGTCCTTAGTTTCCCCCCAGTGCCGGAGGAGGGTCCATGGCCATGCAATATATCTTTAATCTCTTTATAGCCTTCCTCTAATGTGATATTTTTGGCCCTTCCCGTTAGCAATTGTGGAGTCAAGTGGACGCCGACCGTGGCTATTGAGCTTGTCCTGTTTAGTGTCCTAAGCGAACACCCACTTGGTCTTAACAACGCAATCACCCACCATATGGTGCATCGGGGTTCCTGTGAGCTGGATCCGGCAGGGAACATCCATGTTCATTAGAGAGTCCAATATTGTTATTACCCGGTACTTCGCGGTATGAGATTCATCAAAGATCCCAACCCCCCAATTGCAGCCCTGCCAGCGCTCAGAATCGTTCTAGTGGTTTCGGTAGGTCCTCTACGATATCAGGTGGATTGCTTTGCCACGCTCAGAGTCCTCATAACTGTAGTTGAGGTTATTATAAGTAAACCGGCGTCTCAAGAAGAGGTTGATTAAGCTGAGCCCAGTTGCTGGAATTAAACTCTTAACTGCTAGTTCCCAGGCAGGGAGAAGGTTGGCCGGGACTATGATGATTGAGGGTCGTCTGTACACCTGAATATCATCGCCAAAGATCCGTGGAACGTGTTTCAATACCTACACCCAGTATCCCCCCAAGTATGCTAAAGGTCTACATGCTGCAACCTCATCAACCATGTGCTTAAGGTAGAGTACTATGGCAAGTGCGCAATGAGTCTTGCCCAATCCCATATCGTCAGCGATCAGGGCTACAGGGGGACCATCATTGAGGATACGCTCTAGAATCAACCAGACCCTCTAGATACGATGGGGGAGGAATCTTCCACGGGGATTCCCCGGATTCTGAGCATGAGTTGTCCAATATCACCTTCGACTAGTGTGACTACTTCAACCCCCCACATTCCAACGGCACCTTCAAAGCATTGGTGCTCAAAATTGTTGTGGGACTGGTCACTGCAGACCCCGTGGGTAGCAGTACTGCAGTGGTAGTAGGGTCTGCAGTCGCACCGGCCCGCCGCCGTTGGCTTCCAAGGTGTGGTTTTCCCTAATATGTGAGGAGTCCGAATTATCTTTCCCATTTCGGATCAGGGTGTCACGTGGGCCAAGTGTTATTGGCGGGCAAACTCTAGCTTTAAATTGTGGAAAAATAAATGAGTGCCTAGATTCTCAAAGTTTGATAATACTAGTACATTGGACCATCCCTTACCTAGGAGAGTATACAAGTTATCATTGCCACAATCAGGATCATCATCATGATCACCATGAGCATCGTCCCCATCATCACGATCATTACCATCTTCGTCCGAGTCCCGATCCATGTCATTGTCCCCAGGATCTATCGCCTGCTCTTTGCCCGGTCTCGAAGGCCTGGGCTTGGTTGAAGGCAGGGAAGGCTCTTCCCCACCATGCTTTGGGTTCTCCGGGCGATCGTTTTCTCGCGGCCCCAGCTCATACTCCTCTTCACTGGTATAGTATGCCTCAATCCCTTCCTCGACCCCATGATTCTATTCGCATTCTACATCTATGGCTACGACCAGAAGACCTGCAAAGGGGCCCTCGTTCGGACGATTGGCCTCGGCCATCATTAAGGCCACGTTTCCTCATCCTTGGTCCTAGATGCCATATTCCGCCCTTCCACCCTTCTCCACCCCTGGGAAGAAGTCCATATACTGATCATTCTGAAAGGTAAGATTCGTCCTGAGTACGATGGACTTTGTCCTAAGTTGTCGAGCTCTTCCGCGACCCCAACGGACAAGGCGGGGGAACTGGTTGATAGTACTGTAGGTGGTAGAGTGGTTTCAAGTACCGTCAGAACTGTCAAATGGGACGCTGAAAGCCGTAAACCACCTCTCCAGCCGCTTCACTTCTGGGGCCGGGTTGGCAGGGGGGCTCCCAGGAACCTCGGCCTAATCATCATCATTCCTTGCCTGCTTCCTGGTTGTCAATGCTCTTCTGGTAGTCAATGCTATCCTGGCAGTCAATGCTATCCTGGTAGTCAATGCTCTCCTAGTAGTCAATACTACCCTGGTAGTCAATGCTCACCTGGTAGTCAATGCTCACCTGGTAGTCAATGCTCACCTGGTAGTCAATGCTCACATGGTAGTCTATGCTCTGCTGGTAGTCAATGGTCTCCTAGTAGTTAATACTCTCCTGGTAGCCAAGGGGCTTCAAATAGCTGGGGGGGTCCTGGTTGTCGCAGGCTCCTGGTAACCACAGGGTTTCTGGGGGTCCTGGGAGCTTGGGCAGTAGCAGGCGCTGTGGCACTCGCGAGGCTCCTGGTAGCCACAAGGTTTCCCGTGGTCCCGGGGTTTCCGGTAGTAGCGGAGGCAGGGGCAGTTCTGGGGGATGTGGGGCATGTCGGGGATGTGGGAGTTGGGGTGGGCCCGGCACCGCGTTTGGCATATTGACCAACAGCTTGGGTGGCAGCAACCTTTGTTGCGTCTGATATATTGGAGTGGACCCTCTTCCCCGGTACAATCAGGAAATACCTAGTGCACTCGCAACAATCCGCTGGATTTGCAAAGATTCCCAGAGCCCATTGAGTTGGGTAGTCAGTATAGAATTTTCAAATCCACACTTCAAACCCGAGCGTCTTCTCCTCAACCTCAAGAGCTACGGGTCCGGGGAAGTGGTCCGGATGCTGCTGACGAAGCCCAGTCTTTTTGAACTTTGAAACACATAGTTTATATTCCCTGTTGGTGACATTGGGATAGCCAGGTTTCACACAAATATCAGCTGCCGAGGGCGCCATTCTCAGAAGCCGTCTGTTCTACCCCACAATTTCCACTTAGTACCCACGGTGGTAGCAAATAGTAAGAATTATGACCGTGCTTACCTAATTAGATATCTGATTTGGCTGGGGTGTCTTTGTGCGCACCTGTTTTTCTTTTTCATTTTTGTTCGTTTTATCAAACGTGTCATTTATTAGCCTACTGCATACTACATACAGTTAACTAACAAATCTTTCTGGGCTTTCTTTAGCTTTTGGTCTCTCTGCCCTAACTAGCTCACCTATCCTTCTTCCAAGCCATGCACTCTGAGCCGTCTTTGTCTCTAGGGGACAAATCACCCAGATCCCCTCTTATCACGACCAATAGCCGGAACGTTGTCCCAACAAAGAAGAAATACCCATACCTAAGACCTGGGTGTACACTAGATATGTCACCTGGTCCTGGTCTTGGAAGCCTAAAGTTACTTGCGTAAAAACAAAATAGATAAAACCCCACCCTTTCGCCCCCTGTCGTACAAACAGAATAACCCCTGGTAACTCCTTAATCTCCCCAGGATTCCTCCCGCTATGGCAGTGATAAAAATGGCCGGTTTAACTAATCTGGGGCCTGTAATGTCGGGCTGTGTTAGAACCTTCGTCACCTCATCTTGATCACAAAAGAAACCTGCATGTCGCCCAATGCGTCATTGGCTTCATCCTTCCTTCACCCAAAAGACTCACCTCCGGCCTAATCTGAACCCAAATCTCAACCGCTCCTCTGGCTATGGGAAATCACTGTACTCCATGTCTGAGTTAAGATCCCAACCCTGCAAGGCTTAAAGAATGTCATGGCACTCAATAGTGCCCGCCCCAAACTCTCCATCTCTCCTACCCCTATCCTTTCCTCCCAAAACAAATTTCCTCCCGCTCCCACCAACATCAATAACAAAAGAAATATTGCCCCGGAGGAAATCGCTAAGAATACCCCAACATGATCCACTATCCGAATGCGACACTTGTAATTGGTACCACTGCCTCAAGCTTCAGCAGCCTCTCTGAGAGTCCACCACCTTAAAAGGCAGCCACCGACAACTGGAACCTCATTCCTCCGAACTCTAACACCTCAGCCCAATGCCATTGGCCCACCAACTCTGCCACCGCCAACACACCAGCTGCCTAGCACACCCACCCTATCCCTCCTGCCTGGGGGTCAAAACGATCCCCCCTCCCAAAACTCACACACAAAAAACAAGGAAACCTGTATCGTGCGGTCCTACCATCCCTGCTCGACCACAATAGTAGGGCAAACGAAAACACCTCCTTCAAAGAAAAGTCGAGATATGGCTAACCATAAATCTAATCAAACAAGAACATCCAGATAACATTGGAAAGGTAATCCCTTGCGGGATAACATCGAACCAAAAGAACGAAACCTGGAAGAGGAATTGTTGAACTTGATGTAATCCTGAGAAAGCAAACAAGGAACCTGACTGGGCCAAGGTGATAAAATGACTACTCACATGGAGTTGAAATTTCAATTGTTGTGGTGGTATGGGTGACAGCGGTTGTGCGCAGGGTTAGCAGGTTCACAAAGTGGCTTGTTCTATGAGTTGAGAATGTTAGACGGTCTTAAGATCGTAATGATCGAAGCTTGGAGTCTGGAAGCTTGGGATTTCGGTCTCTATTTGGGGACTGCGTAGTACCTATGTGTATCTGATAATGGTTCTGAAATTTGCGGTTTAGGGTAAGGCCGGAGGAAAGAGTTCAAATGGAAAAGACAGTAACTCAATGCCAGGGTGCGATAAGGTGTATGACTGAAATGAAAGGTTCAGGTATTGGCATGTAGAATAGGGTTTCTGTTCTGATATTAGCTGTTATGCACTGGAGACTTACTGGTGGATGACCTTCTGGCAGGGAGGCGTAAACCGTTCTCTATCTATCCCGTGTGGACTCTTTCACGAAACAGAGTTGATCATACCGCGCTTCTAAGTCTCACCCATTCTCAGGGCACAGTGCGTTTTGCGTACTTGAACAAACATCTGTTTTCAAGATACGTGTTAGGGGTAGCTGGTATGGTAACTTATAATGTGGGACTAGGCCTATGCTCAAGTGGTTCCAAAGGTGGAGAATCTTGTCTAGGAAGGCTCGTAGTAAAGTGTAACTGAGTTACTGGCGTACTGTAAGGATTGTGAGGGAATAATAGTTTGCAACTTATTATATTGATAAGATCTCTTCTCCGGTGGATGAGCATTTTATTTAAGCGAGGGAGGCACTTCAATATTTATATTCCGCGTCTAAGAGTTCGTGGCTACATGTTCTAACCATACTAAGCAAGTATTGACCGAACGAAGTTCTGTAAACTCGTACGTGCGAACATCTCTCGACCCTGACAAGTGTTCCACTCCATGCTGACATTATGAAGGCCTAGACTATGATATCATCGTGAGGGTGTGTCAGTCCCGGAGATAATAGGTCAGTTTAGAGTACACATAGCCGACTAATGCCAAAGTAATAATATCTCTACATCAAACCATATATATGAAGTAGCCAAGGTCAAAGCCGTCAGACCATTGAATGCGCGGGAGCCTGTCCTTCTCTGCGCATCCCGTTTCCGAACTTCCCTTGTGGTAGCACTCGGTCGAATAGCTGTTTACGCGCACTTTATCTTGTCCTTACTGACCGGGTCTGACCGGCCTGGAGGTCCCCGCTATGTGTCTTCTGGTATTACCATACAAGATTTAACTGAAATTGTTTTTTCTAATTCCCACCATCATCTTAGAGAACTCTCGTTCCTACCCTATGGGCATCCTAATAAGGGAACACATACTTCAATCTCGCAGAGGTCTTTGCGCTATTATGACCATCATTTTCATAGCATATCGCATAATTATATTTTAACCAATAATAACTACGACGCGGCTCTGAATCGAACATCTGACCTTATAGTTGGAGGCATATGACTATCAGCCTAAGGTAGACCAAGATGTATCTCTTTGTGCGTACTTGACTAATTTGGACGCAGGGGTCCGTCCGTGATTCTTGTGGGTTGTTATTCTTGGCATGCCTAACAATAAGCTATAGTTTTCAAGATGAACATCTGTTTTCAAGGCGAATAGTACGCTCAATACACTTAAACAAAAACTGTTTTTCAAGTATGGTAGCGTGTACTGCCTAGGGAGTGGGCTGTCGCAGGGCCTGTACGGTAGGGACTGGACGGCAAGATCCGCATTGGGTGCACTTCCGAGCACCTCCGGTAGGCCCGCCATGGCAGATCCCTGCAGTACACCGCGTACGTGCTATACGAGGACAAAGGACCAGGAGAGATGGTTTCTTTCAAGTTAGCTATAATTAACGGGCACAAAAGCCCCTGCCTTATGCAACACATATATCACTTGTAGAAACACAGTACTCTTTGTGCTCCTATAACATCAATCCTATCACGGCGGCAGCATTATCCCAAGGCGATCACGTCGAATCCTACGTGCCCCGACTCCGGAAGGCTCTTCATGAGCTATAAGGCCCTACCAATTCACTGTAACCAGTCCCCAAAATGTCAGACCCCGACATTGCAGAAACAGAGGCTGTACCCAAGCTGTCCTCTTAGCCAAAGAGAGGGGGGTGCTAGCAATTGGCAACCTATAGATCATCATCCTTGGGTGGACCGCAAGTTTCATTTTAGATCAAGTACTCCCTGTGTTCAAACTAATATCTTTGAGAAGTGAGTAGATGGCAGCCGCCCACAGATCTCAGGAGCAGAGACCTACATAGCATTCGGGAAACCAGAAGCCCGGAACCAGAAGACCAAGATATAAGCTCTTTGCCAGACCCCGGGAAAGCCTAGTATCACCTGTGTGAAGCTGGTACATTCTATGGCACTGGGGTTTGAATTTACCATATATACCTAAACACAGAGTGGAACCGATGGCACCCATTTTGAAGTGGAAAAGACTTAGACCTGGGATGGTAGATGCTACGGTGGGGCTTAACAACTGGATTGATCGATGAGTATTGACAGTGTGTACTGGATGATGACAGGGGCATATCGTTCCAGACTGGAGATCAATTGTGATCTTTGTTTGAGTGCGTAGAACACAGTTTTGGGCCCCGAAGATGGTCCGCGTTGCCATGTGGGTTCCTACCATTGTACGCTCGCAATATCCTGCACTGCATCCGGCTACTTCTTTGCAATTTACCCTTTAAAAACCATATCGTCTGCAGTCTCGAGTGCCTGTTCCATAGTACTGGCCGAGAAGTATCTAATGAGACTTATACCGTGGACTCTTGGTGGGCTACTGTTAGCGGTAGCCGGTATGGTAACCTATGATACCGGGCTAGGCCTGATACTCGAGTGGTTTTATAGCTGGACAATCTTGTCTAGGAAGGCTCGTAGTAAAGTGTAACGAAGTTACTCGCGTTGTGTAAAGATAATGAGGAAATAATAGTTTTAAACTTCTAAACTTATTATATTGATAAGATCTCTTCTCTGATGGTTGATGATTCTGTTTAAGTGAGGGAAGCACTTCGATATTTATATTCCTCGTCTGCCTGTTCCCAGGCTACATGTCTTAACCATACTATCTAGGTATCGACCCAACTAAGTTTCTCTGAACTCGTAAGTGTGAACACCTCTTGACCGTGACAACTGTTCGAATCTATGCTCACATTATCAAGACGTAGATTACCATATTATTGTGGGGGTGTGTCAGTCCCGCGGATAATAGGTCAGTCTAGAGTACACGTAGCCGACTAATGCCAAGTAACAATATCTCTTCACAGAACTTTATATGAAGCGGCCAACTCCAAAGGCCTGAAACCATTCAATGCGCGTGGGTCTGTTACCTTCCGCGCATCAGGTTTCCGAACTGACTTGGGACTGCAATCGCTGGAATAGCGATTTGGGCTCACTATCTTGTGTTCGTACTGACTGGTTCTGAGCGGGCCCGGAGGTCTCCGCTATGTGTATTCTGGTAACGCCCTACAATATTTTTCCTTAAGTGTTTATTCTGATTCCGTCTGTCATCTTAGGAAACTCTCGTTTCTACCCTATGGACATCCTAAAACGGGAACACACACTTAAATCTCTGAGACGCCTTTGCGCTATTATCCCTGTCATGTCTATGACTTGTCGCATAATTATATTCTAACCAATTATAACTATGACGCGGCTGTGAATCGAACATGTGACCATATAGTCGGAGGCACGTGACTATCATCTTAAGCTAGACCCAGATGTATCTATTGTACTTGCACTGATCGTTATGCAGGGGTCTGTGCGTGACTTTTTATAGGTCGGTATTCTTGGTATGCCTAACACAAGCTTCCTCCTCTTTAGCTTTCGTCCCTGAATACCCAATTTTTGTCTTATCCATTTTCGAACTCGAAGTAGTAGGGTGAAAAACCTCGGGCGTTTGGTTGGCACCCTGCGGAAACCCTTTCCTCTTCATTCGACCGCCGCTAGTCGGCGCATTTCCGGGTTTGTCTATGGAACTCTTCCACCAGCTCTTGAGGGTTTCCAAGCCCTTCCGGTGGTTCCCCGGTGTTCTCGTCCTCTGCGCAACCTTTCCATTGAATGAAGTCACATCGTTCTTTGAACCCTTGGTTACGTCTTCCAACCTTCCTCGTATAAGTGATAACTTCACTTTTCACGATCCTTTCTACCTCCCATTTGAGGTCTCCTTTGATATCTTCCAGAACTTGCGCAGGTTGTTCTCTTCCTTCTCCTGCTGATGCTCGATAAGGTTCCAGTAGCGATACATGAAATATTGGGTGGCTTTTCCACCGCGGTGATATTTCTAGTTTGAAAGCCCGCTCTCTTTTCTTGCCTTATAATACCTTAAGCGGCCCGTGCATTCTTGGACTTAATTTTTTCGTTGGTCGTTTGGTCCGGATGTTTTTGGCATTCAACATTACCAAATCTCCGATCTTAATGTCTGGTTGTTGACGCGCTTTCCGATTGTAGTATTTACTCATTTCTTCCTGAGTTTGTTCTACCGCTTTTCTGGCATGCTGGTCAGTTACCTGCATCCAGTGCGCCTATAGTCCTGCTCCAGGGTTTTGAACTTCTCGTTCCGGCATCCAGTCTGTCTGTGGGTGAAACCCGTAGTTGGCGTAAAACGGTGACATTCCAGGTGTGTTGGTTGTCTAGTTATTGTACGCGTGTGCGGCCAGTAGTAGTAACTGATACTAGTCGTTCTGGTCATTATTGACACAATTCTGTAGGTATTCTTCCAGCGTTTGGTTGGTCCTTTCCATCTGTCCATCTGTCTGGGGGTGGTATGCAGTGGACATTTTTCGTTTTATGCTCAGTGACTTGCATAGCGACTCCCAGAATTCTCCTGAGAACTTGGCGTCCATATGCGAAATAATTTCGGTGGGTAGGCCAACAAGTTTCCAGACTTCTGGTAGAAATCTGGCGGCTACATCTTTTGCGGTCGCGTTTTCATTTAAACCCCTAAAGTGTGCCATTTTTGTGAACTGATCCACAACCACCATAATCTGCGTATGACCTTGTGATTCTGGTAGATGGGTTATGAAGTCTCTGGAGATGGAGGTCCATGCCTCAAATGGGATTGGTAGTGGTTGTAGTAATTGATACCGTGCATGCCTCGGTGATTTATTGTGTTGGCATTCGTCGCATGATTGTCCGTAATCGTTTATCCATACCGTGAGTCCTTTCCAATATAAATCCCTGGTGACAATTTCAACTCTTTTTTCCTGTCCGAAGTGTCCTGCTACTGGCGAAACATGACTCCCTTTTGCGATGGTTGTTTGTAACCCTTCGTTGTTTGGGATGTATACTCGATTATTATAATAGTGCAGTCCATCTTTGTTCGTCCAGTTTTTTGGGATCTCTTTTCCTTCGTTATGTAGTTTCTCGAGTTCCCTTTGTCGTGCTGTCCATTCCTGGTCCCTTTCGCTTGGCCCTACCACCATTGCTATGAAGTCGGCCTCAACTACTTTCATTTCCACTTGTGAGATAATGGCGCTTGACATCAAGAAAGGCTCCTGTCTTAGTCTGGGATGGTTTCCGATATCCTCGACATCGAAGTATTCGTTGTTATTGGCGTCTGCCTGCAGAAAGCGTATTATAGGTTGGGTGTTCATGACTGATATTGTGGGTTTTGGAGACATGTCTGTGCTCCCAAAACCACTGCCCGCTCGTTCTGTTAACTCCAACTCGTCCACTTCCATCATGTCGGATGTGTTGATTTTTTCAATAATGAGCTTGGCAATTCGGTCCCATGCCTGGATCCTGCAATCCGCTTTGCCGTGGTTAACCATGATAACCCTTATTGCGCCAGTATAGTCTGCATCGATGACGCCTCCGGTTATTGCTATACCTTTCTTGCTTGCTAGACCACTTTGTGGGGCAATCCGGGCATAGGTTCCTTTCTGTATTCCAATTGCGAATCCTGTTTCTGCTAGGACTTGGCCTTCAGCTGGAATAATGAATTCACCTATCGCGTAGATATCGTGCCCTGCCGCTAGCCTGGATCCTTTGGTTGGTACACTAGCTTTGCTTGACAGTCGCTTAACTCTGATTCCGTTTTTTATTGTGGGTTCAAGTTCTGAAATATATCCTTCGTCCTCGTCATCTTGTTGGATGAGTGACATTTGGAAGTGTTCAGGTTTCAATAACGACTGTTCGCTATGCTCAGCTCCCTCCTGAGGATGGTACTCGGGCCGTCGGCTCGGTGCATGTAGTTTTCCTCCTCTTTTCCCCGGGCAGTATACAATCTTGAAATGGTAATCTACCAATCTCTGTGCCCACCTGATTTGCCTCTGATTCCACACTTTTGTTGTGAGGAAATCTTGCAGCTTCTGGTGGTCAGTGTATACCGTCGCGGGTTTATCTGCTCCTACCAGGTAGTCGTTCCACTGCTTAAAAGGCTCCAGGATTGCAGGTCGGTCTTTGTCGTGAATGTGGTAGTTTCTCTGCGCGGGATTCAACTTTCTGGAGTTGCATGATACCGGGTGCAGCCTTTTGTCCTTGAATTGGGATAGTACACATCCGAGTGCCTAGTCACTCGCATCTGTTTCCACTACCGTTTCCCTATCAGAGTAGAAGTATTCCAAAATAGCGGCCATAACAAATCGCCTCTTGATTTCTGTGAATGCTTCGTCCTGCTTCGGGCCCCAGTGAAATCTGGTTCTGTTGCCTATCAACGTCTCCGTTATAGGTGTGCATATTTATGAGAAGTCTTTGATGAACCCGCGGTAAAAATTTGCAAAGCCGATGAAAATCTGTACTTCTTTTACCAACCGTGGGGCTCTCCAGTTCATTACTGATTCGACTTTTCTTTCGCTCATTGTGACTCCCTCGATTCCCACTATATATCCTAGGAACTCGACAGATTGAACATGGAAACCCGATTTGGTTACCGATACTGCCAGTTGGTGCACTTCTCGCTTGGCCAGGACTTTTTTAACCAATTCAATGTGTTCTTCCTCATTTTCCGAGTATATCAAGATATCGTCCAGGTAAACAATTACTCCGTGGTGGAGAAATTCTGGTACGATTTTGTTCATTATTGCTAGGATGTGGCGGGAGCGTTGACGAGTCCCAATGGCATGACATTGTAATCGTAGTGACCGTATCGGGTTCTGAATGCGGTTTTCCATTCGTCTCCTTCCCGTATTCTTAACAGGTGGTATCTGTCTTTCAAGTCCAACTTGGTCAATATTTTAGCTCCTGCTACTCGGTCTTTTAGTTCCCCCATTAATGGTAGTGGGTACTTGTTTAGAATTGTGAGTTTATTCAGGTTTCGGTAGTCAACACACAGTGGTAACTTTCCATCTGGTTTTGGGACGAATAGGATTTGTGCTCCTGCAGGTGATTGACTGGGGACAATCTTTCCTTGTTTCAGCATTTCCTTTAGGTATTTGTCCAGTGTGTCTAGCTGGTATGCCCACATCGGCTAGATTGGTCCCTAGGGGGGTTCGGCCCCTGGTTTGAGGTCTATGGCAGGATCGAACGTTCTTCGCTCTGCTAATTACTCTGCTGTTGCTGTAAGAAATAGTTTGTGATAGTCCTCGTAGTATTGTGGTATTTTATCAAGCAACACTTGGTTTGGGTCTTCTTGTTGACATATTCTGCCAACATAGTGAGCCTCTTCGTCAAAAGCTACCTTTTCGTCCCATTCAAACCTGCCTCCTATTCCTTCATCTTCAACGTGTCCCAGACAGCACCGTTCGGTGAATGTCCATCTTTGGGGCTCGTCGATATTAGCTATAGGGTGTTCCTTGTGCCACCATCCAAATGGGATGATGAGGTCATTTTATCCTGCCGTGGCTACTTCACAAGATATGCTTGTGCAGTGGCCATTATTTCCTATTTCCTGAGTGAGAGGATGTGTGAAGTGTTTTCCTCCCTATGAATTAACTTTGCCGTTGAAAGCTAGAATGTTCAGCGCCTTTTGGCGAGTCTCGTAAGGTATGTCAAAGTGTTGGACTAAGTCTTTGCTGATCAGAAAGATGTTTGATCCTGAGTCTAGTAGTACCCGGATGCGTATTCGCTTTCCGGCTGCTTCAATAAATGCGGGCCCTTCTGGGCTTTCGTAATGTGAAGGTTTTGGGACTTGAGTCCTAAGTTGTTTGCCAACTAGCAGGGTGTCTTTGCGTTTTTTCTTTTAGCTTTTATCGTACTTTTTGGGTGAAGGTAATAGGGGTTTGTTACTATGCCCGCATAGTTTCGACCCTTGAGGTCTCCTCAGACAAACTTAAAAACATTTTCTCTTTTCGTTATCGGGCAGCCCACTACTCGTGGTCTTCATTTCCTGCCGAGGAATTCCCATAACCTCTGGTGTGCCATTTCTCTGACTAGCTGCTAGTAAGGTTTCGAGTGGCATAGTTCAGGCATAACGGGATTCTAAGCCAGATCCGCGAACTCAAACCTTATCTTTCAGCCGGACCTTATATTCGTTGGACAGGATAGACGTCCTTCGATGTAGGTGCATCAGCAAAAATAATACTCGGCGCCTGGTCCGCCCAGTGCGTCTGGCGCATCTAGCGCACATAACGTCAATCGAGAATCTGGACGCAACTACTAGTTCCGCTCACACAGAGCGCACCTGGCGCAACACTTTATCTTCCTGAAGGCACCTGGCGCAACACCTAATCTTCTTGAACGCACCGGGCGTAACACCACATTTTCAGGAAAAGAGTCAAGGGTCCCCCCTTTACCCGCTCCTGACCTCGGTCACAACACTGATACATGATAAAAAGTTCATTTAAATAGTCTATTACATTTCTAATTCTACTAGTCTAGCTGAGTGATCTAAATACAGGCATCACCTTCCCAGCTTCCTCCGGGCACACCCTCCCCGGCAGTGCTACAATAGAGACCACCTCTACAGAACATAGCGAAATCTTGAGTTTTGATGCGACAGGTACGTACCTTATACCGGCGTGTAGCTGGCGTCGTGCCCAACAACCTCCAGGGGACAGAATTGGAATCCGTCAGGTAGTCGTGGAGTAATCTGCCATCGAGTAAAGTTTCGCCAGAGTTACTATAGAGACCCCCCTCTACAGAAGAGAGTGAATCCATGAGTATTAATCGCGTAGGGAAGTACCTTATACCGGCGTGTAGCTGGCGTTGAGCCCAACAACCTCCCGGAAACAGAATTGGAATCCGTCAGGTAGTCGTGGAGTAATCTGCCATCGTGTAAAGTTCCGCCAGCATGGCACCTCCACAGCGGACAGCGATATGCTGGGTCTTGATGCCACAGAGCCGTACCTTATACCGGCATGGAGCTGGCGTTGAGCCCAACAACCTCCCGCAAACAGAACCGAAATCCGTCAACCGGTCGTGGAGTAACCTGCCATCGAGTAAAATTCAGTCAGGGTCACTACCCAACACCCCCTCCACAGAAGACAGCGATTTCCTGGGTTCTGCTGCTACAGAGAGGTACCTTATACCGGCGTGTAGCTGGCGTTGAGCCCAACAGCCTCCCGCAAACAGAATTGAAATCCGTCAAGCGGTAGTGGAGTAATCTGCCATCGAGTAAAGTTCCGCCAGGGTTACTACCCAACACCCCCTCCACGGAAGACAGCGATTTCCTGAGCTTTGATGCGACAGTGACGTACCTCATACCGGTGTGTAGCTGGCGTCGAGCCTAACAACGTCCAGTAAACACAATTGAAGTCCGTCGAGCGGTCGTGGAGTAATCTGCCATCGAGTAAAATTCCGCCAGGGTTACTACCCAACACCCCCTCCACCGAAGACAGCGACTTCCTGAGTTTTGATGCGACAGTGACGTACCTCATACCGGCGTGTAGCTGGCGTCGAGCCCAACAATCTCCCGCAAAGAGAATTGGAATCCGTCAAGTAGTCGTGGAGTGATCTGCCATCGAGTAAAGTTTCGCCAGCATAGTACCTCGAGAGTGGACAGCGAAATCCTGAGTCTTGATGCGACAGGGACGTACCTTATACCGGCGTGTAGCTGGCGTCGAGCCCAACAACCTCCAACAAACAGAATGAAGATCCATCCAGCGGTTGTGGCATAATCAGCCTTCGAATACTGGAATCGCCAGTCCTGTAACTCTGTGAATAGTAGTCAGGTAGGAATGAATCCTATATCAGTGTGTAGCTGGCAACGAGCCCAAGATGATGCAGGTGTCAGATCCATAATCTGCAGAGTGGTTGTGGTGGAGTGTTCAGGGTACTAGGCCCGGGATGAGGGTGTTAGGTGTGATGAGAGGAAAGTGCGGAGTCGCGTCCCGTCCAGTCTAGCATAAGTGCCTAAGTGCCG
>Ga0307507_10004465_pt1 | contig 24794 bp, 37 predicted proteins | sample 7_EM_MG_FD_207223 | JGI IMG/M metagenome (GOLD analysis project Ga0307507, IMG submission 207223) | Populus trichocarpa ectomycorrhiza microbial communities from riparian zone in the Pacific Northwest, United States - 7_EM | ecosystem: Host-associated > Plants > Roots > Unclassified | place...
CACATCTGGTGCCTACTTCGATTGGCGTGAGCAGCTCAAGGCCTATATGACAGCCCGCAACCTTGACCCCGGTCACTTGACAGACGCCCAAGTGGAAGCAATCACTGTCTTCGCTCGCGCCCTTCCACCCGTGAGAGATCGCGTCACCCACTTTAAAAAAAACCACCACCCAGATGATGTCGTGGAACTCAGCCATCACCTGAGGACCCTAGTTGAAGATTCGGCTAGGAAACTCCACACCTCTAACTTCCGTCCAATCGCGGAGCGCGCCCGTGGTAGAGAGGTCGCGGAATCTCCCAGTAAGTGATTATTCCCATCTAGCTCCTGGCAGCCTCGCACTAACTTATTTTGACAGAGTCTCAATCTTCAACTTATTGCCCACGGGCAGTAAGAATCCATATCATTCAGCGAATGGGAGCCCCAGAAGCAGGACATCCATTCCTCGACCATCTCTGGTGTCCTAGCGACTCGGACCGCGGAATCGCATGGGGTGTATTGACAACACCGAGCATGATAAATCTGGTTGGGGTGGTTAGAGGGCAGCGTATGGAGAACGAAATAGGATGCCCGCGATATCTGATCGGGGCGACTGGTGAGGCTGCCGTCAGGCTATGTCAAGAGCCCGAAGCACCTCTCCCCCTCCGACAGCTGATCTTTCTCCATAGCATTAATGATATTCTAGCGTGGCCCCTTGCAAACCATGGCTAAGATCCCCTCGATCTCTTGGTCGTCGAGTCACGTCGTAAGAATAGTGAGGATAGAGCCTAGACGCCCGAGCCTGCCAAAGAGTGATACCCTATTCTCAATCGCAACGTTTGGGAACATGCCATGGGGATCATGCAAGCGGATGAGGATGAGGATGAGGATGAGGAGGAATGGCTAGAGGCCGAGAGCGAGGGGGAACCACAGGCGCCTCCTGACGGGGGGGCGATCGTTTTAGACGACGTAAGTATCGACACCTAACGTTAACATGCAGAACAGAACACGATGGGTAATTGACGACCTAGGACGCGGAATTGGGAGCCCCGGGCCCCTCAACACGACGGAGGGCTACCCCACGTGAAATAGAGGACACCCCAAGCGATAATCCGTTCGCTCCACTCTCCCGGGAGTCGGCCTCTAGGCCTTCTGCGCCATCTACGCAAATGAAACTCCAAGACGTCCGGAAGGTTCTATGGGAGATGCCCTGGATGGCAGACTACATTACAGTTACCGGGCTGGCAGCTGTGCTGCTTGCGGGACTCGATGGTGCCCAGGGCACCCCTTCTTCAAGCCTACCCGGATTCCGCGACGAATGTCCAGTCTCCCCCGCCGTTGCTCCGATTGATGCGCAGGTTCACACACCTCCAGTGAGAGCGACCGAACAAGCAGCTCGCACAATTGAACTGGCAGCCGCGCTGCATTCAGAACATGATGGTGCCCAGGACAGCCCTCCTATCAGCCTTCCCGTAATCCGCAACGAACGTCCAGCCTCCCCCGCCGTTGCTCCGATTGATGCGCAGGTTCACACAACTTCAGTGAGAGCGACAGAACAAGCAGCTCGCACAACTGAACAGCCGCCCACCACCCTCCCAGCCCCGACAGAACCAGCAGCCCCCGTGACACCCCCGGCGCCCAGGGCTTCTTCAACGTCCAGTTTGAGTAGTGCCCCAAACAACACCAAATGGCCATCGCCCCAACCGCGCCGTTCACAAAGACGCGGGGCTGGACGAAAATAATTTAGGATTTCCTGGTTTCTCATGTACTTTTTTTGTCTTTTTCTTTTTTTCCCTAGATCTTATTTCACTTTAGTCAGAATTCTCAGTTGGTGGTGCGTTAGCTGGTATGTGATTGTAAACATATCATTGGGCGCCCTTGCTTCAGCTTCTCGTATCCTGTATTGCTAGTCCTTATGCCTCCTTGCATTAAGATACGAATTTTTTCTCCTGGATCAAGTACGCTGCGCATTCTGTCCTTAACTGGACTGGCGTCGGCAGACTAAACTAGTCAAACACATGAGCGCATGGCGTGAATACAGAATTCTAGACGTTTAGTGGTGTTGATTGGACGTTAGAAGATGAGGTTCGATAATCCTAATCTGGTTTAGCCGTGGCGAGTGTCTTTCTAGAATTAGTTACGCTAACCGATACTCGTTGTGGCTAGATTTTGCTTAGCCTTCTACATTAGCGACACTCATTTCATCAAACCTTTTCAACCAGAGTCGGGACGACCATGATACCTGAGGAGGTCGAGAGCATGGCATGAATACAGAATTCCAGACGTTCAGTGATGTTGATTCAACGTTAGGAGATGAGGTTCGATAATCGTAATCTGCTTTAGGCGTGGCGAGTGTCTGGCTAGAATTAGTGTCGCTAACCGATACTCATTGTGGCTAGATTTTCCTTAGCCTGTTACATTAGCGACGCCCATCTCGCTGAACCTTTTCAACTAGAGTCGGGTCGACCATGATACCTGAGGACGTCGAGATCATGATCATAATGTTGAACAAGCAGAAAACCCCTTTTTACAGGCGAATATTTTCTTTCAATACCGAGTGAGAGTGTGTGATTCTCCCAACCCCCCCCCTAAGTCCTAGGGTATAAGACCTGACACGTCCATTGAACATAACCCCAGATTCCTTATCTTCGCGACACGAGATATACATTCCATTGTTCTACGTCCGAATTGCTATTTTGCCTAACGTTGATCCAGCGTTCATCATTCCACGATGTCTAGACAACCACACGCCAATTCGTAGCTAGTCAACCGCTGAGTAGGAAATCTGAATCGACGTAGACGCCAAGTCGTACCCGTTGGCATACGATCAGGGAGATCGACGTCGGGAACGCAAGAAAACCAATCCGGCACCTCGCCGTGCACACTGCCGAACGATCAGCCATCGCATGTGCGCCCTACATCACCAAAGGCAACCGGAGCACTCGAAAGACCAGCAAAGCGCCCCCGGAGAAGGACGATACAGAGCACGATGTATACTGATATTGAGATGGAACCTGACGCACAACTACCAACGGAAACAGTTCGTCTAAGGGATAATAGCAGTGATGAGTACGAAGACTCTCGCGGATCAGATCAGACTGAATCGGACACTGAGCCAGACGTGGAAGATGATGATATTCCAGATGCTACTGGGGCAGGGCTGCGTCACCGGTCACGAACAGCGGACAAACAATCAATCAATCAGGTATCGACTGTGCGAGTTTAGACCACATCTGGATCACAGGAGGCAGCACTCGTTAACTGGACGCCAGCAGCTTCAGGACACATAACTTCCGGTAGAGCGTATACTCTGCCAGTGCTCCCGTCATCCAGTGTAGCCCGATATTCATCCCCATTGGCCACTCACAGTTCCACTATGTCGGGAGTTAGAGGTTCGAGTTCAGCCGGCGAATCGAGTACGCCACACTCTGAGAACATCTGGCTGGGTACCCAGTCACAGCGAAATACAGCTAGAGCAGTAGAGGCGGCTGTAGTAACGTGGGCCAAAGCTCGGATTCTCGGGTACACCCTGTTTGTTGACCCACTCCCAGGCCCTTTTACTTTGACGTCTGAGGTACACGGTGCTTGGCTTAAGGCGCTTGATTATATAGCTGATGCAGGAAATATGGAAGGGTCGGAGGAAAACATAAACATAGTAAGTGGACATAGATATACAGGGATGACGCCCTCCTGAAGCCGGGTATAGTACTAATTCTGCAAGATACGCAATAGACACTCTGGGGTAGGATCGTAGTGTGTTTCCCACGTTAAGGATGAGATCGGAAAATTATAGGATCTCCTGGCAGATCCCACGGCGATTGTACGCAGGGTGGACTACCTGCAGGAAAAGGATAGATTTATGTGCTCCCCAAACAGATATGAGGTTGGTGCGCCTTAGTTGGACAACCTTCTTCTAATAACTAACAGATATTACACGGGGCTTAGAAATTGACATTTCGATTTGGGGCCCTCCAGATTCCCAAGGCCATATGGGGTAGCTACTACAGAGGCACGAAAATGGGTGGGATTGTCGAACCCGATTTTCTATGTCGTATCAACGGCACGATGATTTGTTTAACCTGTGCAATCCTCTGTCATACCCTACGAGCATGGCAAACAGGAGTATATAAGGAATCAGGCGAGTTCAAGCATGACGCGGTAGGAGGTCAGCCAGAAAGCGAACCCACCTCGTATTCTCCAGGACACTAACATGATCCGAACCACTAAAGCGCTTTTTGCCCGGCAAACTAAGACGTGGGCCGATTGCCCAGACTGGGTACAGGTGATAATTCTGGACAAGATTGGCGGTACCATCCGTGAAAAGATGGAGAAGGAGCACGGCGTGCGACAAGACCGCCGTGAAGGGTATACCGAGGATTGGGCAGCCGTAGCCGCTAAGCTACAGAGTCAGGCATGCAGCCAGACTTCGCGACGGCCAGCGGCACCCAAGCCAAACTCCCGGCGATTGGGTTGTGGTAGCCGCTGAGGTGCAAAGTCCACCATCCAGCCAGGCTACGCAACGGCCAGCCCACCGAATTCAAACTCCGAGCAGCCGGGGCATTGGGACTCCAGTGGGCCAGCAGGATAGTCAAAACCATTTGGAGGACAGTGATTTGGCTTTTGATTTCCTCGAGACGTCAGCTGCATGGGTTCTCGGATTTCTAGATTCTTCTCAGCCGAGCGCAGATGGTTCACGGGAGGTGACCAGAGCACTATCGTTGGACAGGACTGTGAGTCCTACTCCATGGCGATGCCTCTCGCTGAGCCTTGACGGAATAGAGCCAGCAAAACAGGAGACAAGTGATAGTGAGCGGGGGGATGTGGAACAGGGGCGCAATGGGAGCGTTGGTGAGGGTAATTAAGACATCATGTGTCGAATATGTCGCGTATGTGTCGAGTAGCTTAATTAATTAATACTATTTGTTTGACCTTGATATATTGATATAAGAACGTAAAGGGTAATCTGTGCGTTCAGAGTACGAGTAGTAGAATCAATGAAAGGGAAACGCCACATGGGCGTCTGGGCGATCTTATAGTAAACGTCACGGGGTGACCTCGGCAAGAAGAGGATAGAGCGTGCGCAAGATCGGGATTGTGTCAGGCAGAGTTGAGATAGTTCCCCACGCGTCTGGGAGGTATCATGAGGGCATCTGGGTATTACGTAGGAGCGTACAGATAGAATAGAAAAAGTCAAGCTATGATCAGGACATAGACCACGTAGAGAGGGTGAAATCAGGATATTGGTGCACCGGCAGAGAGTGTCTGGAGGTAGAAGACAAAGGAGGGAGATACCAGGACTAGAGAGCTCAAAATCTGTCACAAACAGTGACTAAGCAAGGCAGAATCTCACATGACTAATAGTTATGAGTCATCGGTTTGTTATCTTTCACACTATGAGATCAGTTGACTCATAGCTTTTTCACATGACGACGCAATAGCGTGTCATTGGTTTATTGTTATTGGATGATATTTGACATGACGCACGACTGTGATCATATGGTTTATGTATTTTGCACATGACTCCTGGTTATGAGTCATGGATTTCGCGCATGTGATCCCGTTAGGGCACATGACTAGTTTTATGAGTTTTGATTGGTTGCGAGATCGGGCGCAGCTGACTCGGACGAGTCAGCTGATGGATTTCACACTATGACTCACTATGAGTCATGAGTCACGTGACGCGAGGGTACGAGTCGCGCAGGATTAGGGTTGAGGGAAGAACCCCTCTGTAAGGGCACCCTCGGGGCAGGAGATTTGGGTTCTTCGCGGAACCATCTAAGTTCTTTCATACACTATACTTTCAATACAAAGATCTTTATCTACCACATTTCCGGGAACCAAGACACGACTGTCTTATATGAGCCTAGCGATTGACGTTGCTAGAGAGGTGTCATCGGACTTAGCTATCGCAACAGTTATCGACCAATAGAAGAAGTGATCGCGAGGAGACCATGGGTTACCTGCTGCAAGTATCACCCGGAGAAAAGAGGATTGTAACAGGATCATGGAATCCTGATGTGAGGCGTCGGTACGAGCGAAGCCCAGGCGCGGAAGATCAAGATCGGACGTCAGGACACAAGATGCCAGGATCAGTAGTGATCAGGATGGAGCGGCGGATGATCAGGCGTGCAGCAACCGAGAATCAGAGGTGTTCAGGACGCAAGAGTAGAGGACCAGGCCCAGTCAGGGCGCAGAAAACGTTGGCTCCGTGTCAGGATAGCGTCAGGGCAGGCAGGTCAGGTGACGCAGAATCAGGACGCAACGTCAGATCGACGTTGCGTCCTGATTAGCGATGGACGTTATGTGCGCTAGGTGGGCCAGACATATGGGACGCCCCTGGCCCTGAGTATTCTTTTTGCTGATGTCCTAAGATAGAAAGAAATCGACAATGAAATTCAGCTGGAAGCTATCAACATCGGCACAGAGCTGGTGATAAAAATCAAAAAAAAGTAATTAACACCAAGACGTTAGGGACACAGTTCCTCAACCATATCATCACCTGATGGATGTGTTCGAAAAAGGGGAGAAGACAACAGTACCATCTCACCAACCAGGTAGCGACTTCGGCATCGACCTGGAAGAAAGAAAGACGGTACCAATAAAATTAATATACCCCCTTGTTTACGACCAATTGGAGGAGTTCCATCAATACATCGAACAGAACGAGGATCGAGGATGGATTTGCAGAGTGAAGTCAGGAAGAGCTTCACCAATCATGTTTGTAAAGAAAAAAGATGGCAAACTGACGCTCTGCGCCAACTACCAAGCACGCAACAAAGTTACCGAAAAAGATGGACATCCGCTATCGCTTATCAGCGAAGCTCTGGATAGACCAGGGGGAGCCAAGTACTTCACCAAGCCGGACATTGAGGACTTCTACCACAACATGCGGATCAGAGAAAGAGACCAGTGGAAAACAACCTTTTCAACAAAACTAGGGACAAACGAGTACCTACTCATGCCATTTGGATTATGCAATGCACCAGCAGCGTTCCAACCATGGATCAATGAGGTCTTTATGGAATACATCGACATGTACTGTATCATCTATCTGTACCAGTACTCATATATTCAAATACCCTACAACAACATTGAAGAGACGTCAGCAATATTCTCCAAGGAATACGAGGCCTGGAGATGAAGGTCAAACCAACCAAATGCGAATTCCACCAAAGCAAGAGAGAATATCTTGGGTTTATCATTGGCTAAGAAGGGGTCAAGACGGACCCAGTGAACCCACAGGCCATTTGGGACTGGACAACCCCCCAGAAGATAAAGGAAATTCAATGTTTCCTAGGATTCTGGAACTTCTACCGACAATTTATAGAAGGATTTAGCAGAACAGCAGAACCACTATACATACGAACAAAAAAGCAATGCATGGGCGATTGGGAATGGGGAGACAAAGAACAACAAGCCTTTGACAAACTAATGATCAAACTCACCACGGCACCAGTACAGGTCTACTTCGACCCCCACGGACCAACCAAGATCGAAACAGACGCTTCACAATATGTCTGTTCCGGAATACTGTTACAACAATACCAGGACTGAAAATGGAGACCAGTGGTATTCCGATCCATGACAACGTCAGATGCCGAATGCAACCGGGACATACACGACAAGAGACTACAGGCAATAGTTCAGGCATTCCACGAATGGAAATGATATAGCACAGGGAGCCTAAAGTTGGTGCGAGCCTCACCGACCACCAGAACTTATTAACCGTCATGACAACGAAGGAGCTGAGCGAAAAACAACCACAATGGACACACGAGCTAAATCAATATAGCTTCAAAATTGAATATGTACTAGGAAAGGACGTAGGAAAACTAGACGCCCTGACGAGAAGAGCAGGAGACTAACATGTGGCAGGAGACAAGAGACTGACGAGAAACATGGGAATCATACTACCAAAGGAAGATACTGGGACATCTGAAACACCGATGAGATCAAGCTTGACCTATTGAAAACAACAAAGTTCAAAGACAAGGACAAAGGAGAAATATAGAAAGCGAGCAAGACCGACAACGAAATCCAAGATACCAAAAAGAACTTGGACAAAGGAGAAAAAGAAATGAAACGAATAGCGTTGGGGCTAAGTTATGTCAATGGAAGGATGACGTCTTATGGTACCAAGGAAAGATTTTGATACTAAACGACGAAGAATTACGGACAGCTCTTATCGCCAAACACCATGACCACCCATAAGAAGGGGATGGTGAAACAGCGAAAACCACCAAACTCATCAGCCGACGATGCTATTGGCCAAACCTAAGGGAAGACATAAAACAATTCATAAAAAAATGCGATACATGTCAAAGGAGCAAAGTGGTTCGAGACACACCTTACTGATTACTACAATCAAACTACACCCCCGGATCCATCATCGAAATCAATCGCTATGGACTTCATTACGGACCTGCCAAAATCGTATAGGCATGACACCATACTAGTCGTTATCGATCAGCTGACCAAAATGAGCCATTGCATTCCATGCTCAAAGGATCTAGACGCACGGCAGTTTGCCAATCTCTTCATGAAGGAGGTAGTCAGGCTACACAGACTACCATACGATATCATCGCCGACAGGGCATACCATTCACGTCAGACCAATGGAATGAAATCACGAGAAAGCTAGGTGTCGAACGAAGACTCAGCATAGCTTTACACCCGCACAGGGATAGGCAGACCGAATGAACCAATACCATATTGGAACAATAACTCCGAGCATATATCAATTATCAATAAGAGAACTGGTGTGGGTAGCTACTATTGGCCAAGTTGCATACAATAAGGGTTATCAGGAGAGAATCCAGAACACACCATGTTTCGCAAATTACGCCATTAATCCCAAATATGAGATGATAGACCACCTGATCCAAGGAAAGTAAATCAAATCAGAAGAAATGACAGGGTTGCATGAGTCACTAAGAAGCAAAATGGTGGCCGTGCAATTACGAATAAAGGAATACTATGATAAGAACTGAAAGCCCGATCCGAACCTACAAGCAGGAGATAGGGTGTGGGTGTTGCCACGCAACATCAAGACCACCAGTCCATCGAAGAAATGGGACTACAGGAAAATCGGACCTTTCAAAGTCTTGGCAAAAATTGGAAGAGGCGCATAGAAGCTGGCCTTACTACCCTCTATGGCCATTTACAACATATTCGACATCTCCCTCCTCGGACCTTACCAAAATAAGGTATTGCCCTCTCAGATCTAAGAACCCTCTCATTGGATTCAGATAGAAGGAGAAGACAAATATGAACCGAACGAAATTATTGACTCTCGACTCCACTACAAGAAGCTCTAATACCGAGCTAGGTGGAAAGGCTATTTACCGGAACACGACAAAGTCTGGTACCCGGCAGAAAACTTGAACAATCCAGAACACACAGTCCTGCGATTCCCCCGGTATTACCCAAGAAAGCCCGGAGTGGGTACAGGTCACGATCAACAGGTCGTCCTCCGCACCTCCCCCTGTCGTCAACCAAGAACGAAGCTCGCACAGCCCAGAACACAACGCACTATACGTCGCTTGCAATGCTACCCCCACTAGCCCAGACTACTCCAGCTCACAAAAGCCGGAGGTGGCACATACTTACAGGAGCTGGACTGAGTGCTTCAACGACGGATCCCATATCCATCTGAGCGAGAAAAAATGGTCAGGCTAGTACCTACAATTGACCAGGAGAGCGAGACAACCAAGCTTCACCCATGACCATGACTGGGTACAAGAGATAGAAGCGAGCCCAGGAGTGGACTGGGTCCCCCAACAACCTCAACACCGAAGGGCCAGAAGGGCTCATAAGGACATGATGATGTAGGAGCATTGGTTTAACAACAAGTGCAACGACCAGCGATGGGAAAAGGTGGCCGCCGGATACTACCCCAGACCAGTGGGAGAAAGAGGGAAACTGTCAAGGAACGACATAACAGAACAAAAGAAGAGAAAAACTGTAAGGATATGGCTAGGGAGAAAGGAGAGTGAAAAAGCATTCCGGACGTGGAAGAACTATAAAGGAAAATCTCGAACCTCTAAAGCCAACTCGATCGCGCTGCCCAGATCATTTTGTCAAAAGACAACGACCTTGAAAAATTCGACAAGGAAACACAAAAGGTACAACAAAGGTCCGATCAAGTCAAACAGTGGATGCGCCAAATCGGAGCCACACTGTAGAGGGATGGAGTTTTGCATCGTGGGACCAATGCAAGAGAGGGAAGAGAGCTAATGTCACAAACGGGGACTAAGGAGGGCAGACCCTCTCATGACGAAAAGTTATTAGTCATCGGTTTGTTATCTTTCATGCTATGATATCAGTTGACTCATAGCTTTTCAGATGACAACTGATTGGCGTGTCAAGTGTTCCTTGTTATTGGTTGTTTTGTAATATATGACTCACGATTGTGGTCATGTGGTTTATGTATCTTGCACATGACTCGTAAATACATGTCATGGGTTTTGGGCATGTGACACCTGGAGGCTACATGACTTATTTTCTGGGTTTTGATTGGTTACGAGATATAGCGCAGCTGACTCGTATCAAGTCGGCTGTGGGATTTAACACTATGACTCACTACGAGTCAGGAGTCGGGTGAGGCGAGGCTATGAGTCACGCAGGATTAGGGTGGAAGGAAGAACCCCTATAAAAGGGCACCCTCGGATATAGGATTTGGTTTCATGAACCATCTCCACTACACCTCTGGCGATTGAAATCTCAACACCATGTGAATTTAGCGTTAACATCCACCACCCCCGCACTCTCAGTGAGCTGCACCCGCTCTGTCCGTGAGCTATACCCCTCCCTCCCGCCTTACTTCCCTCATCATGTTCTTGCATCAGGAAAATGTTGGAGCATGGTCCACTCTGATCCGCTCTGATCCCCGCTTTTTCAACTTTTACCGAAAATGTGCACCAGGGTGGATCATGGAGGACCAGGAGGACCAGGGGGACCATAACCCCCCTTAGTGGACCAGGAGTGCATCAGGAGAATGTTGGAGCATGGTCCAAGGTGGACCGGAACGCTCCTGGTCCACCAAGAGGGGTTGTGATCCCCGTGGTCCACCTAATCCACTCCGATCCATTCTGATCCACGCCGTTTCAAATTTTAACAAAAGTGTGGACCAGGGTGGATCAGGGTGGACCAGGATGACCAGGGGGACCATTACCCCCCTTGGTGGACCAGGACCGGTTTTTACATATTGCTGATGTGGTTTTTACATTTTGCTGATGTGGGCTTTGGCATCCTTGTTTCGCGGGGTTGTTTTGCTCTCTCCCCCCGTGTGTTCACTCGCGTCTTCGCTGCCTCCCTTAGCGCTTGCACTCTAGGCAACACCCTCTCGCCTATGTTACAGACGGCTGGGTCCACTGTTCGCAGTAGGAGAAAAGTGTCCAACAGGCCACAGTCAATTTCTCTGTTCTCTTCACTACCTTTAGAGGCTGCCTAGTCAGACACGCACACAGTCACTAATAGTTGTCATGGTTATTGGGTCTACCCCTCCTCACCGCCCTCGGTGACGCTCAGTCGTCGTATTGGAGTATCTCGGTGGCGGATGTCAATGCCTTGTTGTTCTTGAGTAATGTTTCCACGGTCACATTGTTTTTAGTGCCCCCATGCAGCCTAATTGTTCTTCCCTTATTCTTATTACTTTAGGATTCATCAGGGGTTATAAAAGTTCCTTCCTTTTGTTGGTATCTCTGGCTAGGGTTTTCCTGTTGAATCCTCCCCATATGTTTATTTGGATTTTTCTTTTCGACAGCTTAGTGGGAGGGGATTTCTCATTTGATGTGGCTGGTGTGCGGTTGGTCTCACACCATAGAGACTTGGGTTGATGGATTTTCTCTGGGGCTTTGTGGTTTGTTATAGGAGGTTTTTGTCTGCCTTCGCTAGTGCTGCATGCACGTTTTGGACCTAGAAGACGAAACAAATCTACAATGAAAACAAAAAAAAAGTGAAAGAAAAAAAGAACAAACCAAAGTGAAAGAAAAGTGAAAAATAACATAGGATTTGGGTTCTTCACGCAACCATCTAAGTTATTTCATAGGCTTTACTTTCAATAATAATATCTTTTATCTATTACACGTTCGGGACTATAGGACACGACTATCTATAACAGGCTAGCTATCGACATTGCTAGATAGAAGTCAGAGGACTTGGCTATCGCAACAGCCATAAGGCTGAAAAAAGTGATCGTTAGTGAACCATTGGTTACCTGATATGAGTATCACCGTGAGAAGAGAGCATTGTAACAGCGAGGGGCCTCAGAATGAACGCAACTATGTAGGAATTACTCAAGCACCCAAGGCGTTGACATCCGCCGCCGAGACAGTACAATACGATGACTGAGCCTAATTGAGGGCTGCAACTGTGGAGAAGCCGCCTGGATGACAAAAAAGAAGTAGGGTGCCAGGCAAATGAGTGGATGGTAGCTGTAACTGAGCAACGGGATGAACCCGGAGGGGGGAGGAGGAGGGGTAGACCCCATAAGTAGGGAAACCATCTGTAATCATGTGCATGCCTGACTAGGCAGTCTCTAAAGGTGAAGAAGAGAATGAAGAAATCAACCATGGCCTGGTGAAAATTTTGTTCTACTGCGAACTGGAATCCCAGCCATAGGAAATATGGGCAAAAGGGTGTTGCCGACCATGCAAGGGCTACGCGAGCTACTCAAGACGTGAGCAGAGAGGCAGGAAGAGTTAACCGTGAGACCCCTAAAAACAAGGACGCCAAAGCCAAAGATCGTGATGAGGGAGACGGGAGGAGGAGTGGTGCAGCTAACTGAGAGTGAGGGGTTGGTGAGTGGCGACTATGAATTCTCATTGTGTTGAGATTTCAATCGGTGGAGGTGTAGAAGAGAAGGTTTGTTATTTAAATCCTATACCTTTTTGTTTTTTTCCTTTTTCTTTTTTTATCATGCGTTCATTGTTTTTAGGTAAAACAAGCTTCGTGCAGCACTAGCTATGGAAAGAACAAAACCTGTCAATCAAAACAAAACACAAAAGAAACCAGACTCTCAAGTCTAGCACTAAAGCTAAAAAAAAAGCTTGGCCAAAAGCCATTTGCCAATGAGTTTATACGAGAAAAAAAGTAAAAGTTCATTATAACACTAGAACCAAACTGGCGCCTTATCTGCGAAGAGAAATTTAACCCACAGGATTTTTCCAGAACCAAAACAATAATAATCATAGGAAAGAAACTATCTCTACGGGGCAGGAGGGGAGTTAAGTGCACGGGGAAAATGGAAATTCTCGTTCATCTCCTGGGGGAACCTGGATCCGGTACTAGTGATGTATTGGCCGAGGGCTTTTATAAGAGGGGGGTCGTTCAATTGCAGACTGTGCCGGCCAATGTCCGATACCTCTTTTAGTAGAAGGTCTTGGGCTTGTGCACAGGCAGGCCAGAGGAGGATGGCATGTCAGAACCATTGTGGTTCAATTCCCCAGCGGGGGCGGGTGGTGTCACCGTCTTCATCAAACCAGGAGGGGTCGGCTACCAAGTAGCTCTTGGCCGAGTGCATCTGGTGGATTCTTCCCGCCACCAACCTTCCTAAACCCATGAACTGGTGGGGAGTCAGGTTTGGGAAGGTGATTGTTGTAGGGGGGGGGTTGGCGCGTTGGAGACCCAGTCTTCAAGCATCATGTCCTTAGCTCTAGTGGGTAGGGGATAGTACCTGCGTGCCATGAGTTCTGCGGGGGGTATGTTGCCCCCCTGTGTGGGGGGGTTGTGGAGTACACTCCAGTGCATAAAGTCCTCATCCCCCTACTGTGCAACCGCACAACCACCACAACCCTTCATAGAAACCCAAAAAAACAAAAGTAGACCACTCAATTAAGAAAACTATAAAAGTAGAACTATTAAAGTTTAAAAAAAACATTATTACCACTTGGTATGGCTTCCATTTGCATCTAGTACAGCCTGCAGTCTCTCAGCCATCCTCTCAATCCACCCATCCACCTTCTCTTGGGGAATTAAATCACATTCCTTCTTTGCTGCCTAAAATAATTCAGCAGCACTGTGAGGCCTTCTTTCCAACCTCGAGAATCGCGTTCTGAGGGTGCTTTTGAGTACTGCCCAGGTGTTCTCAATAGGATTGAGATCTGGTGAGTTGGGTGGCCAAGGACGTTTTTGATAACGACAATCTGTTTGCAAATTTCGATTTTCCAAACCAGCATGCTAGGGTGCATGGTCTGCAACAAGCTAGATATCATTAGAAGGTCTATCTAGACCTTCTATGAAAGGGATAAGGTAGGGCTGGTGGATATCAGGTGCATATTGGTGGGAATTGAGGCCAAGTCTGTCTCTTGGGCCTGTCCTTTCCTCCTCCCCCCTCTTTCCCACAAGAATTAACTCAGTCCTTCCTCCCTTGACTATTCCAGCATAACCCCCAATGCTAGTCCTCCCAGACTTCAAGCTATGCTTTAACCTTTTTTCTTCCAGTTCTTCTCCAGGGCTAACTCTTACCTTTCTGCCAGCAGGATTTGGATCATAGATAATGGTAGCTTCATCTACAAATACAACCCAATTCCATGCCCTCCTCCAGTTCCTCCTTCTCCTAGCAAACCCCTTTCTCTTCTCCTTTTGTCCATTCCTCCAAAAGGGCTTTTTTCTGGGCCTCAAAAGCTTAAAACCAGCTTCAGAGATAATCTTATCAACAGTCCTCTTACAAAGACCAATATTGGCCTTTTGGGTAATATCTCTTAGTGCTAAATGAGGCTCAGCATGGATAATATCCCCCACTATCTGTCTTTTTTGGTCTGTAATTGTTGTTGGTCTGCCAGATCTGGTGGCATCATGGGTGTTTCCATCTCTTTCTTTAGCCGTTTTCAGTCCTAATTGAACAGTTGCTTTTGAGATATGCAGAACCTTAGAAATTATATTATTCCCCATATTTGTATGTTTATATAAGGTATAAATTTCTTTATTGCTGTCTTCTCTGACTCTTTTTGTATGTAGTAGGGACATGGTGGAGGGGGGTTGTTGTCGTGAAAAGGGGTAACGGCGTTGCTCCGCAGGTGTATGAGGACTTTATGTAAATGAGTGTACAAGCGCCAAGCGGGTGAGCCCTCGTTGAAGTGGTCGGGTGAGGTGGGCCACAGCGTCGATTGGGAGGTGCTTTCTAACAGGGAGGGTCGGGACGGTGGTCCTCCAGTCGAGGGGAAGGTAGACCAAGGAAAGGCCTATCGTCAGATGCGGGGACGAGTCCAGGGCTCTGAAGGGGGAGAGACAGAGGAAGGAAGCCGGGGGTCTTGCGGCGGCTGGGTTGCTGGCAGGGGGAGTACAGGCGACCCTTAGGGCAGCTAAGCGTCTTTTGTACCTGCAGTAAGAGGCAATGGGAAGGAGGCAGGCTTCTCCAGACAGGATGGAGATGGGGGTGAAGAAGAAGGGGTTAGTGGTCCATCGTTGGACTCTATGCCAGAAGCTGTTCGTGCCCCTAACGGTGTTGGAGTTTGGGGTGAAGAGATCGGCCCGATAGGGGAGTATGGGGAGGAGAAGGCCTTGGGCGATGCGGTGGCAGAGAATTGGTCTGACACCCGCCCGGGGGGAGGATAGGCGTTGACGAAGGAGAAGACAGCTTGGGCTAATGAGAGCCTGTGCCTGAAGTGGTGAGTGGAGGTTAGGGCGTGGAACAGCCAGTAGCCGAGCCACCTAAAAACCTTCAAGGGGGGGAAGAGGAGACCATATAGTTCAATATGGGGGTTCGCGTGAGGGCAGCTTTCGCTACAAGTTTGCCAGTGAAGGAGTGTGGTTTTGGAGATGGAGAAAGAGACCCTGAGTTTTCTGCCTCTTTCAGATATATTTGTGAAGATTCCTTGTGGGCAGTGGATGTTACCTCGATGGGAGTCAGAGGCCATGGTGATGGAGAGGTCATCAATGTAGGAGAGCATGATGCCCCTCGGTATAGCTTAGTGTAGGGGGGCAATGTATAGGAGGAAGAGGAGTGGAGCGATAGGGGACCATGGTGGGGTACCTACCGAGACTGGTGCTGGGAGGTTGAGTGAGCCTGGGAAGTCCGGGGTGCCGGACCTCTCCGACAAGCAAGAGGAGACCCAGTCCACCATCTATGATGCAGCGTGTTTGGCCAGGAGGTAGGCCTTGAGGGTGGAAGCGTTGACCTTCTCGAACTGAGCCTTGATGTCTAGGAAGAGTCCGGAGAACCTAAGCCAGGGTCTCTGGAGGGTTGTGATTTCGTGGGTGAAGGGAAGGCCGGCCTCAAATGAACTGAGGCCTGGGAGGGCGCTGCACTGGTTCAGGTGGAGCAGGCCTCTGGAGTGGGCACCGGCGGATAGCCTCACGGCCATGACCCGTTCTAGGATTTTGAATATTCCTTTGAGGAATACTATTATGTGAAAGCAGGCTAGGGAGTCGGAGGAGGCTTTCCTGGCTTGTCTAGGATTATGCCGTTGGCGTTCTTTCGGGTGGCAGAAGGGTAGCCGAAGGCTACCAGGGGGGCGACAAGATCTAAAAGGATCGGGGGTTTGATAGCATGGACTTTGTTCCTTACCACATACGGGATCCCATCATGGCCAGGGGCGCAGGAGGGGGAGAACTTGCTCCGGGCTTTTCTGATTTCGTCAATGGTGAGGGGGTCAGCCGTGGAGTCTCGTGAAAGGCGTCCTCTTGGGGGAAGGGGGTCCTTTGCAGGGAAGAAGTAATCTAGGAGGGCTTTGTTGATGGAGACTGGGTCAGTGGCTCCTGGGAGGGAGGGAAATCTAGGAGGTTTTCTATGGGCGTAGAACAGTTTGGAGGTCTAGATCCTTTGGGGGGATGTCCTGGCGAGGAAGTCCGCCCAGTAGTATGCTTTGGCTGTTTTGATGGCCTTGAAGCATCCCAGCCTGGAGTGTATTGCGATAGCTAGGGAGTCGTGGGTCAGGAGTCCTTTTGCCCTCTGAGTGCCTTGGCTGAATTGTTTACGAAGGGTGGTGAGGAGGGGGGTCCACCAAGGTTTGGATTTGGAGTAGGGGCGGGAGCAAGGGGCGGAGTCTTCAATGGTAGATGTCAGGACAGAGAGAGCCAAGGAAAACCAGGGGTTGAGTTGTTAGGGGGGGGGGATGTAGGAGAGGGGGGGATTCCCCAGTCCTGGAGTCTTTCTGCTAAGTAGGGTTAGTCGGCGTCTTGCCAGCGCAGCCTGGATTGATTTGAAGCAGGGGAGGGGGTTTGGAGGCTGATGAGGATGAGCACATGGTCGGACCCTGTGGAGGGAAGGCAGGAAGGGTCCCAATGGTGGAAGGCTGGAAACATGTGGGGATTGTGGAAAGCTAGGTCTATGGACCTAGGTCTGTGGAGCCGGGGAAAGGAAAGCAAGTGTAAGTTCCGAGAGTGTTACGGAGGGAGAAGGCTAAATCTGAGGCTTGGTCAAAATAGGGGGCCGATTTCCTCTCCTCGTTAGAGGAAAGGATTCTGACAGGGTCGTTTGCTGGGTTATCTATATTGAAGTCGCCCACGCCTAGATAAGGAAGATCACAAGTAAGGGGGACCTCTCTGGAGCGATAGAGTAGTGGGGGGGAGTTGATTGGCCTCGTGTAAGTGTGGTCTATCCTGACCTGGAGGAAGGAGGAGCCAAAATAGCCCTTGGGTGTGTAGACGTTGAGGGCCATAAGTCCTCTGAGTTGAGAGGGAACACGGGTAGTATTGAAAATAACGGTAATAATCTTGGAGAAAATAACAGGCCCCCTACGGCAACTGGGGGGGGCAAAAGACTTAAAACCTCAAAACCCAGGACGGAAGCCTTTGGATAAGGGAGGGTCTTGTAAAAGAACGATATCAATAGGGGGGCCCGCTGTTAAGGCTGAAAATAATGAGAGAAATACATCACTGGTAACCAGGCTGTTGTATTGAAGGGGGTGAGTAAGTCCGCCGGAGGTAGTCCTAGGCGTGTGGTGAAGCGAGAGTCTTTATTCATTTCTGGGGCAAACCCCAGGGTTAGAGGGAGTTACCGGAGGCAGGCCTGGCCCAGTGGGTGCTAGCTGGGGCCCGCTGAGGGTGGCATCGGTGGCCTTGGGGTGGCGGGGGGGTCTCGGGGTGAAAAGGTTGATCGTAAAGGTTGTAGGGGCTTCAGGAGTAGAGGGTGCTGGGAGGCCATCGTAAGCCAAATCCATGGCTTTTTCACTCTCAGAGGAGGAGTCAGCTAGGTCATACTCAGAAGGTGGCAGGGCCTCGTTCCGAGGAGGTGGGACTGGTCTAGCCCTACATTCCTTGTAGAAGGCATCGTGGTCGTTACCGCAGTTGGGGCAGCAGTCGGAGACGGCCTTGGAATGGCCGCCTTTGGGGCAGGCGGGCTTCTGGCATCCGTGAGCCGCGCGAGTATGCTAAAGTGGACAGTAGGGGAACGTGGGGTGTTTTTGGGTGCATTGGGGAGAGGCGTGTCCAAATTGATAGCAGTTTGTACACTGGGGGTAGTAGTTAGCCTCCGTCTTTTCTCGACCTTGAGGCATTTCGAGAAGAGGAAGAGGGCAGGGAGGTGGAGGGGCACGTCATCGGCGTTAATGGAGTTGAGCACCGAAGTGGCTTGCTTGGAGAGCCTAGCAGCTCGGTCCTTGTTAAGGTACCTGGCCGCGCCTAGCATGACCTCTTTCGCGTTGTAGGTGAATCTCTTGATGAAGGAGTAGAGTTTGTTGTCGTCGTCCAGGAGGATGTGGGTTGAGATTGAGTGAATTGCCAACTGGGTAGCAGTTGGCATCTTGGTAAATGTGAGCCAGGGATTGTTCCCGACAGGGAAGGACTGGTTGAGGCGGCGGGCGATAGCATCAAAGTAGAGGGTGTAAGAGTTCCCGGGGGTGGTGGGGTTACCGCCGGTGAGGGACCCGGCACCACGGTTATTAACCATCCCTATGAATCCTTTGGGTGCGAACCAGTTAGAGTAGGTAATAGAAGTAGTAGCAATGTCGAAGATGGTGGCGGCCATGTGTTGCGTGGGGGCATGGGGGAAACGGTTGGTTCTGACAGCGAAGAAGCATCTACAGACCTGGGGGAGGCATCAGGCAAATGTCGGAGCATGGTCCAACGTGGTCCTGAAGGCTCCTGGTCCACCACGGGGGGTCGTGGTCTCCGTGGTCCACCTGATCCACTCCGATCCATTCTGATCCCCACTTTTTCAAATTTTGACAAAAATGTGGACCCGGGTGGATCAGGGTGGACCAGGAGGACCAGAGGGACAATAACCCCCCTTGGTACACCAGGACTGGTTTTTACATTTTGCTGATGGAGGAGCCATCGGGCCTTCATAGCCTTATTGCTATCTCTCACAACGTCCGTGGCCGAGGTCCTCTTTTCTTGTTTCCTTTTTGATCCTGCTAGTGGGCGGGAGCCAGCCCCTTGCGCATAGTTGGGGGTGGTTTTTTCGGTGGCTAGTCCGGGTGGGGGATGGCAGGGGTAAAAGTAGACAGTTCATATTGACGGGGGCAGAATTACTCCGCTTCCGAAGTGTGGGGGAAGGCCTTGGCGTCAGGTCCTGGGTAGCTGCACTCCAAATCGGAACTGATGTTGTAGAATGGACAATGGATGGAGGGGTCGAGGGTTTCAAGGGAAGGGGGCGCGGAGGTTGAGCCAATGGGGGGGGGTGGATTGGGCCACAAGGCTGGGTAGGCGGGCCATGTAGTTGGGGTGAGAGGAGTGACTTCCTGCAGGGAGGAGTTGGGGTGGGGCTGTGGGGACCTTAGAGGAAGCAGCGAGGGTCGGGGCTGCCACATGATCTGAGAGGTCATGTAAGGCAGATTGGAGAGGGCTGATGTCGTCGAGCGTGGCAGATTTGTTGGCCACCCTGGAGGAAAGGGCGTGGACGTTAGAGCCGAGCTCCTGGTTTTCTTTGCAGATATTCCCCAGTTGGTAGGTAATGATATCGAGTTGCATTGTGATGGCCACAATGCCAGAGACGGTGGCGCACAGGATTGAGAGGGTAGAGCCTTCGCCAGCGATAATAGTCTGGAGGGCATGGGGGTCGAGGTCTTGGACTAGGTCGGGGTTGAGTTGTAAGCTATTCCTGTTTTGGGAGGAAATTTCCACCAGGAAAGCAAGGGGGGCGGGACGGACAAACCCAGAGGGGGTGGTGACTGGGGGTCTGGAAGGCGAGGGGTATTGGCACAACATATGACAGCAGCCAACCCTTGATTGCCACAGGGGATGGGTTGGATCTCCATGAGGGGAGAGAGTGAGTAGGCGAGGCGCAATGTGATATCGTGTAAGCAAACCGGGTGTGTCTTCTTGTAGAATGTAGGTGGGGGGGTGGTAGAGAGCCAGGAGCTTTGACCCAAATCCCATGCTTTTGTTGTTTTCCTTTTTTGTTTTTATCATAGTTTCATTGTTTTTAGGTTCAAGAAGCTTTGTGCAGCACCAGCTATGGAAAGAACAAAATATATAAGCAAAAAACAAAACACAATAGAAATCACATTTCCCGAGTCCACCCCAACATCTGAAAAATTTGGCCAAAACCACTTGCCAACACTCTCAAAAGAGAAAAATGATAAGTGGAAATCTTAACACCAAACCACTCGTCTGGGTTTCTTCCGGGGATGGTTTATAAACAACAAAAATAGTAAACAAGCAAATAAAAATCATACAATCATTATTGCTTCTTCGGGGTGTGAAGGGGGGCTAAGACCGGGGGGAGAAAGGAAGAAATCAAAGTTCATTTCCACGGGAAGCCGCTCTTGGTGCTGGTGGTGTATTGGCCGAGGGCCCCTACGAGAAGGGGTTCGTTCCAGAGGGAGCTGTCCGGGCAGACATCGCAGACCTCTTTCAGTAGGAGGTCTCGGGCTCGGGTGCGGGCAGGGCAGAGGAGGCTGGCGTGCTGAAAGGATTCTGGTTGGAGCCTGAACCTGGGGCAGGTGGAGTCGGGGTCTTGGTCAAAGCAGGAGGGGTGTGCTGCCAGCTAGCCCTTGGCTGAGCGCATTTGGTGGATTCTTCATGTGACGAATTTCCCGAGGCCCCTGAAGGGGTAGGGAGACAGCCGAGGTGGGTGATTGTACTAGTGGGGGGTGGGTGCATCTCAAACCCAGTCTTGGAGCATCATGTCCCTGGCCCTGGTACTCAAGGCGGGGTATGTGCTTGCTATGCGTTGGGTGGGGGGGTATGTCGTTCCCAGGAGAAGTGGGGGCGTGAAGTATGAGGGGCAAGAGGGTGAGACCCTGTTGAAGCAGTTGGGTCCGGTAGGCTAAAGCGTCGATCGGTAGTGGTTTCCTAATGGTAGGGGTTGGGATGGGGGTTCGCCAGGTGAGGGCAAGATAGACCGAGGCGAGGCATTTTGTTATGTATCAGGACGAGTCTTGGGCCCTGAAGTTTAAGAGCGACCGGAGGGATGCTGGAGGCCTGGGCGCGGCCGGGTTGTTGGTAGGGGGGGCGCAGGAGACCCTTAGGGCAGCCAGGTGCCTTTTGCACATACAATAGGGGACAATCGGGGGGAGGCAGGCCTCCCGGGACAGGATGTACGTAGGAGTGGTCCTGAAGGCGTTGGTGGTCCATCTCTGGACCTTGTGCTAAAGGCTATTGATATCTCTGAGGGCATTGCAGTTGGGGGTGAAAAGGTCACCTCCATAGAGGAGTATTGGGAGGGGGAGACCCTGGGCGATGAGGGGGCAGAGGAAGGGTGTGAGGTCAGCCCCGGGGGAGGCAAGGCGCTTGATGAAGGAGAAGGCCGCTTGGGCTAGTGAGAGTCTGTGCCAGATATGGTGGGAGGAGTGTAGAGTGGGGGAAAGCCAGTAGCCGAGCCACCTAAAGACCCGCGAAGGGCGGAAGAGCTGACGGTCTTGATCGCTTGGGGCGGTCTCATGGCGGGACCTCTGGCTAGGAGTTCGCCCGTGCCTGAGTTTAGTTTTAGGGACAGAGAAAGCGACCAACAGGATTCTGCCCCTTTCGACAATCTCCTTGAACATTCTTTATACACGGCTGATCTTGCCTCGATGTTATTCCGAGAGAACGGTGATGGAAAAATCATTAAGGTACCAGAGGAATATGCCCCTAGATATTTTTGAGTCCAGGGTGGCGACTTTGAGGAGGAACAGGGGGGGAGGAATGAGGGACCCTGTGGGGTACCTGCCGAGACTGGTGCCCGAAGTTTGGAGGAACCTTGGAAGACCTCCCAAATGCCATGTCATTCCTTTTTTTTTTCTTTTTTTGCCTTTTAGTGCTTTGTTTCATTTGTCGACTAGCTACAAAGACTAGGTGCAGCGCTAGCTATGGTAAAGAAACACAGCTCTGACTAACCAAACAGCGTTAGAGAAAAAACCATCCACCCAAGTCCCTCTCGTATGAGACCAACCGCAAACCAGCCACGCAAAATAAGAAATCAAACTCCGACTAAAGGGGGGGGATAAGAAACATCAAGTAAATACATGAGGAGTAATCAACAGTAAAACCCTTGCCATAGACACCAATACAATAACTAATTATTATAAGCACTAATGAAACCCTAAATAACTGACAATAAAAGAAGAACAAAGAGGGCGCGGGAGCCACTAAAATATCGCGGTGTTGCAGCCATTATTCAAGAACCAAAGGCGTTGACATCCGCCACCGAGGCAGTGCAATATGACGACTGAGGGTACCCGAGGGGTGCGACGGTGGAGAAATCATGAGGGCTGTCTAAGGTAAAGGGGCAGTAGGGTACCAGCTGAGTGACTGGATTGTAGCTGTAACCGAGCAACTGGACGAGACCTTGAGGGGGAAGAGGAGCGGTAGACCAAATAACTGTGGAAACAATGGGTAACTGTGTGCGTGTCTGACTAGGCAGCCTCTAAAGGAAGTCAAGACACGGGAGAAATCGACCATAGCCTGTTCAATAGTTTTCTCTATTGCGAATTGTGGTCCCAGCCGTCTATAACACGGGCGAGAGGGTGTTGCGAACTGGGTGAACCCTATGCGAGGCAGGGAAACGCAAGCGAAAAGAGGTGAGGTAGAGCCAAATGACCCCTAGAAATAAGGACGCCAGCCCCCAAGGACATGACGGGGGAAGGAAGGGGGGAGAGGGGGGCGCAGCTCACGGAGAGTGCGGGTGCACCTCACTGGGAGTGCAGATGCAGCTCACTGAGAGTACGGGGGTGGATGTTAACAATAAATTCTCCTGGTGTTCAGATTTCAATCACCAGGTGTGTAGAGGAGATGGTTCGTGACTCAATCAAATGTCTTTTTTTTTTCTTCCCTTTTTTTTCATCATGTGTTCATTGTTTTTTGGTACAAGAAACTTCCTGCAATGCCAGCTATGGAAAAAGCAAAACCTATAAGTCAAAAACAAAACACAAAAGAAACAATAGTTCCGGTTTGACTAGATAATCTGCACAACCTGGCCTAAAATTAATTGCCACCGCTCTCATATGAGAAAATTATCTGAAAGGAGATTACTAACACATAGTCAGATCTATGTGTTTATTGCAAGCAAAGATAAAAGTAAGAAAGTTTGTCTGAAGAAACAAAAATACAGACTCTTGAAAGGGAGGCATCCCGTCTTGGGGGGAGGGGGGACCAACCAGCGCGGAGGGAGAAGCGAAAAAATCAAAGTTGATTTCCGGGGGGAAGCCGGTCCTGGTGCTGGTAATGTATCGCCCGCGGGCCTTTATGTCGGGGGGTCGTTCCCGATGGCGCTGTCTGCATCGTTGCTGGTGACCTCTTTCAGTCGGAGGTCCTGGGTCTGAGGGAGGGCAGGGCAGTGGAGAATGGCTTGTTGGAAGGACTCTGTCTCGAGGCCACAACGGGGGCAGGTAGGGTCGGGGTCCTAGTCGAACCAGGAAGGGTGGCTTGCGAGGTAGCTTTTGGCAGAGCGTATTTGGTGCATCCTCCCTGTAACCAATTTCTCCAGTCCCATAAAGGGGTGGGGGGAGAGGCGGGGGGGTGATTGCAGTAGGGGGAGGTAGGTGCGTCGGTGATCCATTTTCTCAGCATCATGTCCCTGGCCCTGATACCCTGGGCATGTTAGGTGTGTGGCATGTGTTGGGTAGGCGGAATGTCTTCCCCGCCAGGGAGGGGGGCGTGGAGGACGAGGGGGAAATGAGTGAGGCCTTCTGTGAGAGAGCGCGTGAGGTAGACCAGAGCATCGACTGGCAAGTTTTTTCTGATCAAGGGGGACGGGACGGGCGTCCGCGAGTCGAGTGGGAGTAAAATTAAGGAAAGGCCTCGGGTGAGATGCCGGGACGAGTCTTGGGCTCAGGAAGAGGACAGTGAAGTGGACGATGCTGGGAGTCTTGTGGCGGCCAGATTGTTGGTTGGAGGGGCGCTGGCGATCCTGAGGGCGGCCGGTCACCTTCTGTACTTGCAGTAGGGGATGACGGGAGGGAGGCAGGCCTTCCCAAATAGGATAGAGGTTGGGGTTGAGAAGAAGGCATAGGTGATCCATATCTGGACCCTGAGCCAGAAGCTGTGCATGCCTCTGAGGGCGTTGGAGTTGAGGGTGAAGAGGTCGGCCCCATAGGTAAGTGTGGGGAGGAGGGGGCCTTGAGGAATGCGGTGGCAAAGAAAAGGTCTGATGCCAGCACCGGGGGAGGATACTCGTTTCACGAAAGAAAAGGCAGCCAGGGCCAGCAAAACCCTGTGCTTGAAGTGGTGGATTGCAGTCATGGCGGGGGACAACCAATAGCTGAGCAATCTCATGACCCGCGAGGGGTGAAAGAGTTGGCCGTCCAGTTCTCTTTGGGCAGTTGCATGTTGGGTTCTTTAGCTGGAAGTTCGCCAGTGCATGAGTTCGGTCTTTGGGACAGAGAAGTATCAGCAAAATGTAAAAACAACTTCTGGTCCACCAAGGGGGGTTATGGTCCCCCTGGTCGTCCTGGTCCACCCTGATCCACCCTGGTCCACATTTTCAGTAAAATTTGAAAAAGTGTGGATCAGAGGGG
>Ga0307507_10004466_pt1 | contig 24784 bp, 11 predicted proteins | sample 7_EM_MG_FD_207223 | JGI IMG/M metagenome (GOLD analysis project Ga0307507, IMG submission 207223) | Populus trichocarpa ectomycorrhiza microbial communities from riparian zone in the Pacific Northwest, United States - 7_EM | ecosystem: Host-associated > Plants > Roots > Unclassified | place...
GTGCTTTTTAGGAGTTGCAGCTTCCATAATCTCATATCCGGATTAACATGATAAGATGAAATTTCACTTTTTCTTCAGTGTCACAATTAACAGTTATTCTGGTGTAATGCAGGCATATGACATGCGTCATGCAGGAGCTGTCATTCACAGTCATGGGATAGAATCTTGTCTTGTAACAATGGTCAATCTGTTATCAAAAGAATTCCGGGTAGCTCTTTCTTTTTGAATTTACAAGTGATTGGAATTTTTAAATTTATTCCTGTTGTTTCTTTAACATAGCAACTTCAAGTTCCCACAACCCTCCCCTCCAAAAGAAACCACCTCCCTTGATATTTTCAAGATCAATCTTGGCAGGCCATGTGGAATCCTGCATCTGAGAAACAGAGCGAGCTTTTTATTGTACATGTAGACACAACTTATACTCTTTATTACATGGGGAAAGATGACACTTGAGGATATTATCTTGGTTGAAAGTATTGGCATGCGATACTTGAGCTGGATGAATCATCAATGGTTCAAATGCAGGAGGATACAGATTAAAATGTAAACAAACAATTTTATATCATATCACAGTTGCGGAACATTTATCTGTTAAATGAATGAGTGTTCTCCAAATTTGAGAGCCTACCTTGATCATACTAAATGATGACATTAGCTAAGCATGATCCACTAAGTTATAAAAATTCCTTAGTTTTTTGCTGTTGAGATGGTTTGTTATTTGTGATTTGAATGAAAGTTTTGTGATAGGGGGGTGTTGGGGGATGTTCAGAAAATCAGAAGAAACGTGTAAAAAGGCAGGACAAATGGAATAATTCAGATATTTTTTTATTACTTTTAGTAAAAGCTTTTAGACAGTGGAATCAGAAATGGATTTATTTAATCTCATATTTAAAGAATTCTAAATGGAGTAGAAGCAAATGGGCAGTGGGCAGGAAACATCAAATCCAACCTAGTTGGTGAGATACATGGGTAATCTGCAGTTACGAAACAATTGCCATATGGTATCATTAGATTTCTACTAACAGAGCAAGTGAAATTAACTGAGTAAATATCTCTCTTATATATATATATATATATTATGGGTATTTAGATGGGTGGTATTCTTGATGTCGTTATTACTGAAAAAGTATCAGTATTGTCATGTCAGAGAATCAACTATTAGCTGTACAAAGTCGTTAGAAGAGGTTTTGCATTGTGTTTGGTTGTTCATGCATCCTGAAAACCAAATCTTGTCGTCATGCATCATTAAAATTGTACACAACATCACCCATGCATCATTAAAATTGTACACAACATCACCCATGATTTGTTTTTTCAACTACTACTCTTTTCTCACTGCTTCATTTGACTTGCTTCTGGTGTTTTTTTTTTTTTTTACATTTACAGATCACCCATATGGAGATGATAAAAGGAATTCAAGGGCATGGCTACTATGATGAACTTGTTGTCCCAATAATAGAGAACACAGCCCATGAAAACGAGCTTACAGGTTCTCTTGCTAAAGCTGTATGTTCTTTTGTTTGTTGACATCTATAATTTGTAGCTTGGTTTCTAACATTTGACTTTCTGTGCTCATCTGTAGAACAAAAGATACTGTGGGAGCAACTAATCAAATATTCCTTGTGAGCTGGACCTCACCATGTGTAGATCTGTTGTCCCATCAAATATTTGTTGGAGAAATTTGTGCTCGTTTCCTCATGCCATTTTGCTTGATTATTGTTTCAGTGATCTCTTGACTATTATTCTTTAGTAGCTAACTATCATAATGATGGGTGGCATAACCAAAACCAACCCTTGCTAATTAGAACATGCCTTCACTGTACTTTCTGGAGAATGAATGCCTTTTTTGGGAAAACTTTTCTTTGATCTCCAGTTCTTTTGTTTATTCAGCGGGATATGCTTTAGACGACTTAGAATGCACTCATATGTTTCAGATTGAAGCGTACCCAAAACAACAGCTGTGCTTGTTCGCAACCATGGCATATATATATGGGGAGACTCATGGATCAGTGCCAAAACCCAGGTTTGTGTCTGTTTTTGAAGGATCTGAATCAAGGTTGTCAATTCCGTTCCGTTTCGTCCGGAATGGCCGAAACATTTCATACCAATTCAAAAAACAGAACAATTTTCATCTCATTTCAAATCTCGGTCCGTTCCGGATTTTTCGGCTAAATTTTGGCCGGAATGTTCCGGTTTCATTTCACATGTTCCGTTCCGGTCTTGAAAAACCATTGAATCAAATTGAACCTGGTTCAATTTAATTAATTAAACCACCCAAGTATAAAAAGCTCATTTTCATTACTATTTTTAATAACAATGATATTAATAATAATATTGAAAATTATTATTACTATTTTCATTAACAATGATATTAATTTTTTAAAATTAGATTTATCACTAATATATATGGTTTATATTCATGTTGTTTTTTTCAAGTTTATACTTTGTAGGAATTTGAGCAAAACAAGGGATGCTTTAGATCCTATTAGCCTTGATAACATTGACCTAGCTTTATATTTAAAATATTTGTGTTAAAACATTTTACTTTCATAATATTTTTATATTTTGTTTAAGTTGAATTACTTTAAGTTAAAGATCTATTTAATCTTGACTATTTAGAAATATTTTAAATTTTAAAATTATATTTGTTTGACCTTGTGTTTGTATTGCATAATTTATTTTAGTGATAAAGGGCCAGATCAATCATAAAAGTGATCTGTCATCAGTTGATTTTAGCTAGCTATTTGTGAAATGCTGTGAATCTGAAGTGAATCTCAAATTCTTAATCTTTGAATCACATGTTAATTTCCTTCTGTCAGTGAAGGTGAAGAGAAAAGTTAACATGGGCAAAGCTTAGGCTGCTGCAAGTATTGCACTGATCCTTGCCATTGTTTCTAGAATTCAATAGATATTTGACTTGCAACGCCATTCAAACTATTGATAAAATGTTGAAATAAATTTAGCTATGCAAAGGGGTTCTATTGATCTCTTGTTAAAAGATTTCTTTTCCAGTTTCTTATTTTTGTTTACTGTTCTTAATCTTAACAATTTCCCCTCTGACTCCTTGTTGCTACATGTTTTCTCTAATGCACTATAGCAGAAACCTTAGGAAGTTTGTTGATTGAACCCTAAAATTGGTGTTATTTTGCCAAGCAAGGAAAACCTCAGGATATACATCAGCTTGAAAATTTCCCCCCCTCAAAATTTAGAACAAAGCTCCTACATATATGACAGCTGATATGTGCATGAATGACTTTTTTTTTTTTAATAATCACCCACTTTCATGGGATTTCTTGCCCTTTTTTCTTGATTTGGCTTGCATATTCAATATCTTTTACACCTGGAAATTTTGTACTAGACATGATAATGCTCGGCACAATATCTAATAACGTTTCACACCTTCAAGACAAAATGTTGCTTGATCGATGCAACATATATCTACTCCTGCTCTATCTATGTGGTTGTACCATCCTCTGTACTATAAGATATATTTGAGAGAGAATATATTTGTATGGTTCTAGCCCAAAACTAGCTGTGTGTGTGTAATCTTGTATCCTCAATTCCTTACAGACAAGTTTTGATTTTACATAATTTTTTATATCTCCAAATGATCAATTCTTCTTTTTTATCTCACTGCTGTTTGGAGCTGTACTTAAATTGGTTTCAAATCTTTCAGGCTGAATGTTATCACTATCTGTTTGATGCTGCTATAAAACTTCATCAGATGGGCCTAGATTGGTCCACCCCAGACCATGGCCCCATTCAAAAGGTCAAAGGAGTTTTAGGTTGTAATGGAAACGTAAAAATGGTGGTTAAGGCAGGCATGAACAATTCAGATAATGGAACTGGACCATTGCCAGTAAGTTCTTAAAACGATGCCTTCATCATTACTGATATTCTCTGCATCTTGATTTTGATGCATGTTACACTGGATTAACAAAAACTTGTGATTTATGTTGGCCCCAGACCCTTGTGGTTTGAAATCTGCAACAGTTATGAATTTTTTTCTGTTATCAAATATTTTTATCGTATCAAATAAACATTTTTATTCTTCAATTGTTTTTGTTGCAGCGTTGCATTGTTCTTGACATTGAGGGAACTACTACTCCAATAACATTTGTTGCTGATGTTCTCTTTCCATATGCCCGTGATAATGTTGGGAGGCATCTGTCTGCAACATACGAGACTGCAGAAACTCATGATGATATAAAGTTGTTGCGCGCACAAGTAAGAATCATTATTAGAAGTTTTGGTATGATAGCAATTAATATGTTGTACCAGATTGATTATGGTTTCTATTGCATGCTGCTGGTGGAATTGTAACATTGATCTCTTGAAATTTGAGTGCAATGGTGGTAAAGATTGCTATTCATTTGCGGGAAGCGTGTTAAGAAGTTAGTTGCTAATAGTTTTTGAAACTTAACGCTCCTTATTCCTTTTGAACGTCAATGGTAAAATGTCTTGGTTTGTTGTGAACAAGAAAAGAGAGAGAGAGAGAAGCACACCAAAAGGTAGAACTGGAGAGAAAGACGGCAACTCTTTCTGTATTGGACAAGGACTTGTTAGGAACATAATCACAATAGATGGCCCTAGAATTTTGGATGTTCCAGAAAAAGTGCAAATATGCTGTCAATCTTAGAAAATGGAAAATTCAGCTAGTAGAGATGGATATCCGGACTTGTAGCATGTGATTGTGATGTAGTCAATTGGCTGATGGAAACTCTCCCTTGCAATGCTTGTATTTTTACCATGTCTAGTCAGCGCCCAACAATTTCTACTTGAATTCCTTTTGTATTGCTCAAAAAGGTATAAAGTGGATTTGGATGGCCAAGCTTAGCACTTCTTGGTCTCTTTTTTGCTCAAGGAGTTGATCGTTGCCCTTAATTTATGAGTTTAGTAGTTCAGGGACTTTGGAAATATGTTGACATGAGCTGTTAAATCTGTTTTTGTAGGTTGGAGATGACTTGAAACAAGGTATTGATGGCGCTGTTCCTATTCCAACAGATGATGCTGGGAAAGAGGAGGTAATTGCAGCTTTGGTTGCTAACGTGGAAGAAATGATAAAAGCAGATCGAAAGATCACTGCATTAAAACAATTACAAGTAAGTATTCAGAAACATAAAGTTGGTAACCAAAAAATATGCTTGGTATAAAGTTTATCTCTGTGACATTAAAATTTATTGATGCAGGGTCATATATGGAGAACTGGATATGAGAATAATGAACTGGAAGGGGTAGTTTATGGTGACGTTCCAGAAGCATTGGAGAAGTGGCATGCTTTGGGCATAAAGGTTCTTCCTATTTCTATTTTTCAACATTTATCTATTTAGTTTTTGTTTATGCTAGCATGAAATGTCACAGTTGCAGTTTGGTTTCCACCTGTCAATGTAGCTAAATACCCATCAAAGCAAATTCTCACTTCTCTTTGAATGATTCAAACAGTAATTTCTAAAGATCACATGCTAATTTGCTGCCCATTTTTATCCTGAAAACTCCATTACTCTGAACTGTTACTGTTGTAGACAGAAGAGGATGTTAGTGCTGCATGTCAAATATTTCTTATTAATAACTGGTCCCTAATGGTATTTACATCTGAAGTGATATTGCAACATAATGGCTCCTTGGACTCTGTGTTAGATAGCTATTCACTCAAGTTGTAAAGAAGGTGTTACATACAGTCACAGTCTATCAAGCTAAATATGAAGTTCCTTGTATGAATAGCTATAATGGATATTATACTGTGTGTAAAAGTTTTGAATATTAAGCAATCCGTTACGTGCAAAACACAATGCAATTGCTATCTGAACGTAAGGGATGGAAAGCCCGCCCAAAAGTAGAAATAGACAAGTGAGAATTGGAATATATGAATAATAGTTGTTAGTGGTACTGAAGAGCTAGAGATCCATTGTATAAATGCATGAGAAGGGATGGCCCTTGAAATACAAATACCTAGTTCCTTGAGCTGATTGATTGTGACTCAAAGGCTTTCTGTTTTCCGGATTGTAATCAACTCCTTGACTATGTATATTCTCTTTGTGCCATTATGTACCGTTTCTATGTTGCCTCAGGTGTATATATATTCTAGTGGAAGCAGGCTGGCGCAAAGACTTACATTTGGAAAGACAAACTATGGAGACCTGATAAAATATTTGTCTGGATTCTTTGACACCAAAGTGGGGTAAGTTTTATAGATGCTTCCCAAGTTACATTTCCACTTAAAATTTGGACTTTGATAACACTCTTTACTCCTGTTTCTTGCAGGAATAAGAAAGAGACACACAGTTATATTGAAATCTCAGAGTCACTTGGAGTTAATAAACCATCTGACATTTTGTTTCTGATGGATGTCTTTCAAGAAGCTGTAGCTGCAAAAGCAGCAGGTAACAAGTTGCTTTTAGTTTTCTATTTTATAACGTGCTGCAAGACCAGTAGCAAAATCCTCCTAGTGCATCGTTTCACTACAAGTCTCGAGTTACTTAACCAGTTCAATGGATTTCCTTTCTTTTTGTCACCATCGTTGTTTTGAGCATTAGGAATGAGACAATGTTAGTTGAACCCCTGATAGCCCCTAATAACAAACCATGTCACTGCCAACAAGTTGTAGCTGAATTGCTCGGAGTGTCCCAATTTGCAAAGAAAACACTTTCATGCTGCTTCAGCGTGTCAAAAAGAAGCTAATTTACTCCGGTGCTAAGTGTTATGAATTGGCATCTGTGGAAGTTTACTCATCTCCAGCAATGAATCTTGAGCTAAGAGCAGATATTTGTTCTGTAAACTGAGTTCTGGATCTTCAGCGCCATGCTTGGAAAAAGAAAAGGCCATCCTTTTCTTTCATGCTATTATTTGCGTTGATATTTGAATTTTCATGCGTGTTTCAGGTTTGGAGGTGATGATTTCTATCCAACCTGGAAACGCGCCTCTTCCAGATGATCAAAGTTTCAAGACGATCACCTCTTTCGCTGAAATCTGAACAGATTTCAAAACACTTATCATGCTAAAAATCAAGTTTTGATTGGAAATCTGAAAGAAGATATGCACTAGTATTGTTGCAAATGTATGATGTATCATTCGTTACTCGAGCGCATAAATAAAATCAGTTGTTTTTAAATCAAAGGAAGTAGTTTCCATTGCATCATCTCTCTGCTTTGCATCACCATGTTTCGCCCGCCCGCGCCTGCCCGAAGGGAATGTCCTGCATGATCTGACTGTTTTTCAATAAAGGAAAACAGGCTTGAGAGGTGAACTTGGGTATCTTAGATAATGTCTCTCGTTATCAAAGCTGCTGCTAGCACGCAGTAAGATGAGTTTTAAAATTCCCAGCAGCGCTCCACCAGCTGGTTTCATCTCCACAGCTCGATTTTGCACATTGCCATGGTTAGCCCTTCAACTGCAGGTTGAGGGAATTGATTTTAATTATTGAAACTGGTAAGAGCTGCAAATTGAAGCCTGTCATCCGGAAGGAAATAAAAGAAGTGCAGATTGTGTTGGAAAACAAAATTTATTATGAACTATTTCAGAAATTAACATACCTAATTGAACACAATTCATATAAGAAAACAGCAAATGGATCATTTGATCTAAGTTTTCTAGCCAATTATATAAACCAGATTAGAAATTATGTTTTGTCCTGGTTTGCAACATCTGTCAATCCACCCCCAGATAAATAAATCAGCAACTGTTACTAAAAATCTACTGAATTGATCATTTGATCCAAACATATGTACGAATTCAGCGGCCATAAAATAGAATATAAAAATAGAATTTAATTACTATGTCGAAATAGAAAAATAATGCTTGAGAAAGCTGCCATCATCTCAAAGATTTTTTTTATTGCAAGTGCTAAATTCAATTTGTTTCTAGCTTTGATTCTAATTATTATTGTGACCACTTGATTTGTTAGATAATTCAAAAGGGATATAAAAACATATAATAATATTATTCTGACGACTAGGCAAGCATGATCCTTTACCAATGCCAAATACTGGATTACGACAAATTCAAAGTTCTTAGAAGATTGGAAGAAATCCAGACCCTTTAAATTATTAAGTCTGTCACCATCTGTGAGCTGAGGTCATTCCCTTCGTTGTGATCGCAACTTCCTGTTGAAGGATTCAAAGAATGTTTTATTAATCTACATGGTGGTCACACATTTGCTACATTAATTTCTATCTTCTTCAAGATTAATTTTCACCTTTTTTTCTTATGAAATAAATATAAATAAAGGTTACTATGAGATCATAATAGACACAGGTCACGACTGTATATTGCTGGCCCTTGTCACATGTAGGATTCTAAACACGGATGTACTGTAATGCCGGACAAAACCTAAGTCAGCAGCGACCGGAGAAATATGAGTAAAACAGTTGGGAGTTGGGACCATAAATTTTAGATTATTTTGTAGCTGAAGTGCTCAAAGGTATGGTTGGCCTAAGAATTCAACGGTGCGCTCCGGTCAACCACAGCCAAGAAAGTAATTATTTTGCGGTCATGAACTACACCATGCACAACATGTCTTGAATACCTTTAACAATACACACCATGCCCTGAATACCTTTGTGCTCTGTGGTGGCCCAAAACAGTGACGGCACACAACCACACAGCAGCACGCAATTGACACCACCACCGAAGAGATGCGGGTACAGCTAGTGTATGAATCTGCACTTGGTGGGCCAAAGGGTGCTCATCTGAAGTCTTGATCAAATAATTATCCACCATTCAATCATACATGTGAGAGGGAATGGATGTGTTCTGCTAGTTTTTTCAAAGAGACAAAATCATTAAGACCTGTTGACGAACACCGTGGAAAAAAATCAATATCTCGTTGAGATTTCTCCTTTCCTTTTGTCCAAGAAATACTACTAGCCTGGAGGCATTATAGACGTATAGTTTTTCCAAACTTTGAAAACTAGGCCAAGAAAAGTGGACTCGGCGGTCTGATAATTGCAGATATTCACCAGCATGCATGAGTGGTGCAAGCTCTTATTTTGCTTTCGCGGTGAACAGGATTTGAGTCTTTTATGGCTGGCCGGCCAGTCACAAGAACTTACATCTTAAACTGATGTGTATTTGTATCTTTTGTTCGAAATTAATATCAAGTTTGAATTTACGATGAACAGCCACAGAAGCTGCCCTTTGCCAGGCACCCAAAGAAGGTGCCAAAAGTTGCTCAACTTGCAACAAAACCAGTACAAAAAGATCACGGCAGCTCTTTGTCAAATAATGCCCTAACTAGACCATACAGACATAATGAATGACTAAGTAAAACTTTAAGAGAAAGTCCCTCACATTTTCTCTGCTTTTCTTTTGTTGTTCGGCTCATACTCCATCTTTCCCTTCCTTTTCAATCATCATCATCATAACCAAGTCCACTTTCTCTTCCCTTTTTTCTATTTTTTCTACCCTTTTCTTATGCTTTTCCCCCACCATAATAACAGGGTCTCTTCTTAAGTCAAAAAACGACTACACCTTAAGCTCAACATATTCAAATTTAAAAAAGAGTAAGAAACGAAACAATAACATTGCATGATACCATATTTGCATAGCAATTGAAAGTTCTAGCTAAGGACAATGACTTCACTTCCTTCTTGAAAGAAGCAAACTGAGATAGTTCATTAAACTTGTCTTGTTCCCTTACACGCACTTTACAAATTGTGCTAGATACCCAAAATATCTAAGGATGCCTCGAATTCATTATCTCTCAGTTCTCTAGGTGGGGGTACTGATCAAGAATCTGAGCACTCAGACTGCAAGAAAATCTTATACCAAGTAGTAGTTGGCCAAAGGATCCAGGGCAGAAATCACTGTGTCCTATAATGAGAGCATGCATTAGACCAAAGAAAAAGAAACTAGAGAAGGAAAAGAACAGGAGACCAGTAAAAAAATAGCATGCTGCTGTATTTATGACATTAATGGTAAATAATTTGAGCTATTCAGCTGTTCTGATCTCAATTCTGATACCACACCTTCTCTTTGTATAAGTTCCTTTTCCACTGTGTAATCTCTCCCTTGTACTATTTGTTTTTTGTTCTGTCAATAATATAAATGTTCAAAAAACTGTGGGTGAACTTAATTGTTGAACATCTAGTTTGTGGGCCATTTTAGGACAAAAATACCTTAATCTAAGAGAGCTTGATCAGCATCCCAAAGTGGAAATCGACCTGATTAACTAACTTGACAGGACCAAATCAAGCATTACATATAAAAAATTGCAGAACATCTTTATACTCTATCTCCACGCAAGTTGATTAGTTTGCCACTAACATTGTTAAGCAGTCTGCTCCAACAATGATTGAGCACACCACATACTTTTTTCTTTTTCAACTCTCTTAAATATTTCAGTGCAGCTTGTAAATGTTTACCCTATTTTTTGTGATTAAAGTTTAATTTTATATCTACTATTCATGGGTCAATAAGAGAGAGGAAAAGCGAGCTCATATATACATGTAAAAGAGAAGAAAGAACACTATAGTTCCTATAAAAATTCTTGAAAATCAGTAATGTACGCACAAATACATCCACAGTCAAATTCATTTACCCATGTTGATAGTCCTAAGAAACAAAAAGGGAAGAAAGGAGATTCACCTAAATAATTTTATATAATGATATAGTCCCCAGTTATTAGAAAATTTACCTGAAAAAGGAAAGGAAAGGAAAGGGAAAGGGAAAGGGAAAGGGAAAATGGTTAAACAAATTAATTAAAGGCTTTACCGATATATGATGAAAAGAGAGATCAAATTGTATAATTGAACACAAAGATTTCTACCTCTCCCTCAAAACCATCCATAGCCCATCATCAATCCTTTTGACTTGAATATTTTCATGAAGAAGAGCCTGAGACTTTCGGTGAGGTTACAGGAAAAAGCGACAGCAACTGGGGCTCTGAATCTCTAGGGGTAGAGATAGGCGACGGATGCAAATAAAAACCTTTCTCTGCTATTGCTCTCTCCTCTTCTGATGATGAATTCCCTAAAGAAGGTGAGCACTTGTTAAAAGGATCTTCATTTAATGGGGTTACAGGGCTAAGTGTAAGTTTAGGGAAGTCAAGCAAGCTTGGAGACAAGATCTCTGGTTTGTTTCTTGGCGAAAACCCGGTAACTGGGGAAGCGTTACTACTGTTTGCAAAACTAGGCAATAGAGTGTTGATCATGAGACTGTTTTTGAAGCTGTTGTTTCTTCTTTCATAAAGTTTGAAGCTGTTTTGTTGTCTCTTGGCCGGCATGTTCTTGATAGGAGGGATGGCGTAGTTTCTTGAAGTTTGAGTCGGTGTTGTTGGTGGATCTTGGGTTGTCTTCGAGGAAGCCTGTTTTGCTGTCTCTGTTGAGCCAGTGAGCATCTGGACAACTTGTTTGAAAGTAGAAGTGTCTGCTTGGACAAAGGTTGTTGGGTAAGGGTTAGTGTCAGATCTGGAGATGGGTATTGGAGTGACTGTTGAGGTGTGAACTTGGACCCCATTGTTGCTTCCATTGCCATGAGGCGAGTTTATTGGAGATGGGTTTCTGGTTTCTTGAAATCTTGCTGAGGTTTCCATCGAGAATTGTTCTCCTAACAACCAAGCTTAGCTAGCTACCCACCTCCCTCCCTTAGCTCTCTTATTGATTTCCTCTTCCACCACCACAACACCTTTAGAGAGAGAGAGAGAGAGAGAGAGAGAAGGTTTGAAGAGAGAGGAGGAGGGGGAGGGGGAGGTAAAAGGGCTGGTTTCCTTTCCTTGCAATGAGTTGGTGTTGGTGTTGTTGTACTTAAAGAGTCAAGACACGAAAAAAGAAAGAGGATGGATATATCTAGTACCTCTCTCTCTAGACTTTCTGTTTTCTACCTCAGGGTTGGCTATTTTCACTCAAATCAAAATGTTTTGTATGCTCTTTTTTGGGATTGATTGGCCATGGCCTGGGAGAAAATGGCCAAGTCTGTGTTTTGGGATTATAAAAAGATTGCAAGGGTATTGGTTGTATTTGGAACTTTTGGGCAACAGCATCAGTGCCAAGTTTTCCTTTGGAATCTCAATGCGCAAAGCTCAGGATAGTTTTATATATATATATATATATATATATATATATATATATGTGCGTGGCATTGACTTCAGCGCCCTGACTACAAGGACTCCTTGTGTGATGGGATTGGAGGTGATGGCTAAATTTCAGCAGGAGCAAACAACTGTGAATTCAAGACATGTAGCCTCTGCGCGTGTCTTCACGCTCCGCCCAGATGGGTTTGCATTCTTTTGCGCACTCCAGGTAGTGCCTCCACTTGATCGGGATCCTTTTCCCTCCTGTCAAGTGTGCGCTAGCTGGTAGCCAAGCTAGCTGGTAGCCAAGTACTTAGCTATCAATATATATCTCTAAATTTGTGTTTTTCCGTTTGGATAAAGTTTTGGAAAAAAACCCATAAATTTCGTGGTTTTCAAATGCAATTTTTTAAAAAAACGACGCTTGAAACTCAAAGAAGATTAGAAAGAATAAAAGAATGATATACATAGACGTATGGAAGTTTTAATGATAAAAAAAACTCAACAAAACAAATCTACAAATATAAAAAAAAATATACTAACTATGAGCAGTATAATATACAAGCCTGGTTAAAAAATAATGAATAAATATAAATAATGTTCTTCATTATCGGTAATATTTTTTGATATTTATAGATTTATCTTGTTAAGCTCTTTTCAATTATTCTAGAAGTCTCGTTTCTGATTTTTATATTATTTTTAAATACCACGCTTGAAAACTATGATATTTTTCAAAATCTTTTTTGACCTATGCTAAATTTCCAAAAAAATTAAAATGTGTGATTTTTCAAAAAAATCTTACTACTTTGCAATTTTTTGTTATTCTTTCATGCCCCTTTTGTGTATTTAATTGTTTGTAAATACACTTTTGTGTAATAATTAAGTCATTTAATTTAATCCCAATGCTATTTCTGCTTTAGGTCTTGCATTAATTAACTCCTGAGATTAAATAAGTAAAATAATTAATCATGATAGAGCTAGCTAGGACAGCATTCAAAGATGCCCATGATTTTGCTTAGTTATTTAGATGTTGATAGAACAAAATACCGTGGTGAAAGTCGAACAAATTAAGATCACCGAGTGCCTTCACTTCTCCTGTTTTCCATGGCTGTTTCGATTAGGAAGAGAGGTCTCTGTATATTTTCTTCCTTTTCATGCAGATCTCCTAATTACCAAACACACAGTGCTGAGCTGATATGATTGGCCCTTGGATTCATGAAGGTTAGGAAGTTCTTTCAATGGCGGTTGATAGCATAAACACTGTTTGTGGATATATATCTGCTAACATGTTATGGAAGGATTAGATTACCCACCTAAATTGAAAAGAAAGAGGTGAGTTGAGCCACCATCTGACGACAAAGAAAGATGGAGAGTGAGTTGATACATTTTAACAACCGTACTTTAATTACCTATAATTTCTTCCAAAGCCGACATTTCGAGTTCTTAATCACTCTGTTAGTCGTAATTAATTAATTATTCTTAACACGCACCGTCTTGGTAATGAAATAGTATTTGATTATTTTAGCAAATTAAAAGAAGATAATTTTGGAATCTTTTTATTGCTTAATTAAACGTATATGGAGATGGATTAATATTTTTGGTTTCAAGAATTGGTGTATATATAAGCTTGTCTGGGAGTGTGTTTGCGGTTGTTTTTTAAAGTACTTTTCATTTAGAAATATATTAAAATAATAATTTTTTTATTTTTTTAAAATTATTTTTGACATCAACTCATCAAAATAATTTAAGAATATCAAAAAATATTAATTTAAAATATTCAAAAACATTTTTAAAAAATAATGATATTATTCTGATTTTTATCACGAATCAAGTTTATCAAAAGTTTCTTCTTGATTAGTTATAGTTGACTAAATTAAATATAATTAAATATGGAAAAAAGAGAGAAAAACAGAGAATCAAATTCTCAATTATTAGATTTAAGTATGATAAAAAAATAAAAAAAACATACGGGGAAAGAAGGGTGGGGGACCAAGATCCCATTGATGCCATGCTGCTCGAAAAGGGATCACATTCTTTCACAGCTAAAATCATTATGTCTGGTTTGTGGAGTTCCTAATAAACTCCATTTATGATGAAAAAGGCCATTAATTAGCCTCAAGACGTCTCTTGCAAAGAATATTTTTTTTATTTTATTAAACTACAAGCAAGAAACGTTGGATATTAAAAATGGCATCATTATAATAATAATTGCTGCTAGATTTAATGGGAGGAAATTCGTTTTATCATGGAGGTTGATTCATCCAAAATGAATAAGAATCAAACTAAAATCTTCTGCAAGTAGTTAGCAAAAAAACTTTAAATCCCACACCTCCTCTCAAAAAGAGAATTCGAGAGAGAGAGAGGAGGAGGGGAGAGGGTGCAAATCTCAAGTGGATAATGGAGTATCCTCAAGTAGGTCCAATTGATAAACATGAACGAGATGATTGACAGCAAAATCTTAAATTATTATGCGATCTTTCACCATATTGGATTGCACTGAGGTGATTATTGCACGAGAATGACTGACTGTCTCTCCCATTCTGCCCGCAGCTGATATTTCTGTGTCACAATCCATGTTCATGAACGCACTTTTTTGCGAGGTAAGAACTGGGATTTCCCTTGTCATTTCTGTAGTTGCAATGCAGGTGGCAATCGGGACGCTTGGCTTGTAAATCTCTCTCAAATGGCTCTCGTTGCGCTTGCCATGCAATAGCCAGATCTTCGAGCACAAGCTCCTTTGCCACTAATCTGATGAAAGATTTGAATTGGACTGCTATGTTTTGTTTATTTTTTGAACAAGTAATTGAATCCTTTCCCTACTTCATCACCAACTTGAATTGCAGGAAGAATAAAATTTAATCCTTGCCCCCATATATATAACATTTTAATTAGCATTCTTCCTAATAATTAATAATCAGCACTGGTTTATGATGTGTTCTTCACCAATAAATTAAGCTAATTTATTGGGTTTTCAATTTGGAAACAGAAACTCAGTGATTACTAGTTTTGTTTTCCGTGCTCCGCTGCAGGTATAGATTTAAGTTTTCGGTAATATCTTTGTGAATATTTTTTAAACAACTTGCATAAACTCATGATATATCAAGTTGGTATGGTCATGCTCCAATCTAATTTTAATAAAATCACAAGATGATGTTGTCCAAACTTTTTTTTTTCTTTGAAAAATCACACTACCCTTTGATTGTTTTTTGCTTTGCCTCTTGTAAAGTTATTAAAATTCAGGATTTAACACGAAGGCAAAGTGAAAAAAAAGAAGAAGAAATCAAACTATAAGAGATTCTATGTATTTTTTTTTAATTATAAGCAATGTTTCTCTGAAAGTAAAAAAGAAAAAGAAAATGAGCATGCGCCATGGAGGAGAACTCTTTAATAATGTTATTAAATTTAGGCCAGCGCGTCAATCTTGAAATCTCTTGACCTCAATGCTTGCCTAGTCCGAGCTTCAAACTAAACTATTTAGAATTTTTCATGATGTGAGCTAGTTGTTTTGACAGGTCCAAAAACAACCCAGATAACTGGTAAAAATATAGGTTAACTTTAATAAAATCAGGATGATATTTTTTTTGTTTTAATATTGGGATGAAGATATATTGAATCATACCCAGTCAACCTGGATTAACCACTAAATTCATAAACCAGTCATGGACACGACTACACGACTAGAATATGCTAACATGATCAAACAACTGTCTTTTTCTCTTTCTTTTTCTTATTTTCTATCCTATTGAGTTTACTTTTGGCTCGTGTCAAATAAAATTCTGTATTAAATTAAAGAGGTATTAAAGAATGAACATCTAAATTTTTTTTTTAAAAAGGACGTAGAATGAGAGTCGGGACTCAATTAAAGAGTTATTATAGAACTATGAACTTGTCTTTTAAGGCAGCGCGTGGTGCCTACTTCGTTAGAAACAATTAGCTCCTTTTGTTTTTATTTATTAATTAATTAATTCATAAGTTTTTCTTAACTTAGAAACATGTGGAGAAACGACAACTAAATTAAGCTATATAATATGTTAATTAATTAATTAATAGAAGTCAAAAACATAAAAATCTTAACCAGCTAGCCAGTGGCTAAGATGTAGGTTCAACAAGTGAATTATAATTTTTAAAAAACCATCCAACATTTGAATCCCATAACTTAGTGTCCACAGTTGTGTATTGACCCAAAGTGTGAGCTTGCTAATGGTGAGAAATTGTCACAAAAAGCTTGTGGAATTTCATTCATGTCTTGTCATGCATGCCTGTCCAATGTTTTTATTATTTATTTATTATTATTTATATGTTTATTTATTTATATATTTTTTTGAAGTAGAGGGGCATTAAAGCAGAGCAGAATCTAGGAGCCACGAAGAGGGAGCAAAACGACCCCTTCTACAATATCCTATAATAGCAGAGATTCCTACGGTGAGTTACTAAAATAGATAGTACTAGGAGTGGGCCGCCGGGCTGGATTATCTTTTTTTTTGTTTAAATGCTGCAAGCACGTTTTTTTTTTTAAAAAAAAAAAAATTATAACTCAAGTGCTATTATTATAACTTGGAAAATAAAATTTCAAAGAGGGAAAAAAAATACAGTTCAAATTTCATCTAATTAAATATTAAAAAATAAAATAAAATAAAAAAAAGATAAGAAAACACAACCCGAATCAATTTAAGATAACATGATAAACATGTAACCTGAGTAATAAGAAGCGAGTCAACATGTGTTAACCTATCAAATATTCAGTACAAGTCATGAGATCAAGATGATCAGATAGAAAAGAAATAGAAGAAAACCACACAGCTAATGTTTTTATTTTAAAAAACTAATATCGAACAATGAAATCAAAAAAGAAAATAAGTATATAAAAAAAAGAATGTCAACTTATATTAACTTTTCAAATCCGTGACTCGAGTGATTAGACTAGAAGAATTATATATGGAAAAACCGTGAAGCCCAGTCTTTCAACAAATCAAACATTGAATGATGAAATTAGATAAAAAAAAATTTAATTTTACAAAAGAATCCAAAACAAAAAAATAACAATTAAAACAATGATGATAAAAATCAAAATAAAAAATAAATTAGAGGGCAACTATAAATTTTTTATTGAGTTGTGAAATAAAAAAAAAACTTTAATAAAAGGATAAAGAAATCAAAAGAGGACCCAATCATAAAAAATAATATACCATGAATTTGGATTGAAGAAAAAAATTAAAAACCAATAAAAATTGTACAAAAGAGTCAAGAAAAGAAATAAAAAATAAAAAAAATAAAGACCAAATTAAAAAAATATATATCATAAATTGAAATCAAAGGATAAAATTAAAAATAAATTAATTTTTTACAAAAAAAAAAAAACTAACCAAAAAATTTGGTTGTCATTAGTTGGTCAACTATAATCAACGAATAAGAATGTAAGAACCAAGTACCCCATTAGGCATATATACATGTGTAGAGATATGCGCATCAAGCATCCCTTGAATTAACATTAAATTAATTTCCATGGTATGCTTTATACGTGTTTGATGTCCCCTAGTTCACCGTAGAGCATTGTCGACCTATTAATTTATTTGTATATAAGAACATATATATATATATATATAAGTTTATTATTAAATAAAAAAACTAAAAGGCCTTAGTGTTTACTATACATATACATAAATTATTGAACGTTGAAATAGTAAAATGATCATTTTACATTTCTCTAATAAAATTATTTAAATAGCTATTGAGAGCAAAATAATTTTTTCAAGAAAATTTATTTGTTTTTATCCTAAGGGGAACATATAAGTTCTTTCACATTTGAGATGTACATTGAAATAAATTAAATATCTTTTTTTAGAAAAAGTTTAACTTGGATCGAGGAGCTTTTTGACATTTTATTACTTTCATAGTATAATGGTTAAAGATTAACTCAGGTTTAGAAGGTTCACTCAAGTTATCTTGTTTTTTTTTTATTGATATTTTTTTTTCAATCTCATTATTCAACCTTAAATTGATTTTAAATTATTGTTTTCTTCAATTTTCCCATTCAATATTGAGTTGTTTTATAGTTGAACTTCATAATTTTATTCATTTCACTTTTGTTAATATTGTTTTACCTTTTTATTAGCACAAATAATTATTTCATTAAATAAAAAATTTACTTTATGTAACAAAGTTATTAAACATAACTTGAGTACATAGCTGTGAAGTCTAATATCTTAATTTTATTTATCTCTTGATCAAATATCGATTTAATTAATTAGATATATCTATAAGCATTTCAGTTTATGATTGAGAATTTCTCTATATCCAATAACACGTTGGAAATGCTTGTATATTTATTTTTTTATTAAAAAAAGATATTTGGCCTTCATTGAAGTGCAGGTTAAATAATTAGTACAAGCTATCATGGGTACTTTAACGAAGTCCTTTTGGTGATCATTTGATTTTTCATAGTTTTTTTGTTCAACAGTAATGACTATCTACTTATAAATAAATTAAAATCCAATCTATATCTCGGATGATATTAAGAGTGTTGATGTATTAAAAAAATTAAAAAATTCTTCTATATGCTAAATCTAGAAAATTAATGATACTACAACAAAATTAACTTTAAATGATATTTTCTAAAAACAATACTACAATAAATGCTATAATAGATATAAATTATAATGATTTTTCATAACTATCATTATTATATATTCTTAGTTGCATTTTCTTAATTTTAATGATAATTGTAGTATATCTTTACCCACATTAAAAAAATTCAGACCCATGATAAATTCATTGTACACCTAGACACATATTAGTATTGTACAAGACACATATATAGTAGTATTCACTATAATAGCATAATTATCATTTTTTTCCTTTCAACAAAAAATCAATGAATTTACTATTGGGGTAATGGTCTGTTCCTGAGGATTTATTAGTCATTATGAGATTGATTAGAGATAGTTTAATAATTTTATCTTTTAAATGCACAATGTAATAACTATATTACCCTAAAAAGCAAATTCTTTGAAAATATTGAACGGGGACAATGCGATCTTTTTACGATTTAAAAACACAATGAAAAAACTATATTGCCCTTAAAAAATTGTTAAACTTATATCCAGGTGCTTTTTTGTATTTCAAATTGTTTTTGTTTTTATAATGAACAAGTTGATGGAGGAGTAATTTGATTTTTTTGATTAAGATAGATATTATTAGAAAAAAAATTTGTTGGCATGTGCGGTGAAGTCTTACCTCCAAGCATTGCCTTTTAGGGCTGCACGTGTAGCTCAAAAGACGTGGGTGTCTCTCATCTATTGGGGCTTGCCTTGTATTCGTCGATCATTTTTTTTAAAGAAATGGTATATATTTATTAAAATATCAAAATGACCCTCAGTCAACATGATTGTAAAAAAAAAAAAAACCATAATGAAAAGACAAAAAATCTCTTGATGTTAGTTTAATTATTTTATGATTTTAAAAGTAATTAAGTTATTTTACTGTATTTAGAATAATAAAAAAACTAAAAAGCCTATGAAGGCTAATTTTATATATATATATATATATATATATATATATATATATTAATGGTAATAAGTTATTTTTTTGTGTATAATAAGCGGAAAGACCAATTTGTTCCTAATTAATTTGATAATAATTATTGAACCATGATAAAAAAAAAAAAACCAAATTACCTCCAAGAAAAATTAATAGATTTTATTTGAAAATGACAAAATTATTATTTCATTATTTCAACTAATGTCTTGAGCTAATCTTTTTTATTTTTTCTAATATACCTTAGGTATGAAAAAAAAAAAAACACACGTGTTTTTGACTTAGGTGAGTTTTTTAAACAAAGTGACCGCCGATTTGAGTGCTTGGTCGGAATCGATTTGTGTCATCAGTTTGGGAGAAATATTCAATTCTGGGTAATTTAAGAGAGATAGCGCGTACGGGGCGTATAATTTTTATTTATTTATTATTAGTTTATTACTATTAATTAATTAATTTTTTTTTTTATCAACCACGCTTCTCTCCAAAATTATTGTTTCCCCTGCCAACACTTTTACCAATCACTTTGTTACAGAATTCAATTTTTTTTTTTAAAATCCATAATATTTAGACAAATATCTAACATCTTATTTATGAATATAATAAAATGTGACTAAGATATTAGATTTTTGGTTAGAACAAAAAAAAACCAAACCTGACCAAATCAAACCGGTTCTCAATTTGGTTGGAATTTTTGATCCGGTCCAAATCGGATCGGAAACACCCCAGTGATTACTAATATTAAAAATAAATATAAACTAATTTGTAAAAATATTGTTCGGTTGCAATCAAATAAAATTCTATAATGTATTTGAAAAAATTTGCAACAAGAAAATTCGGTTGGAATTCTCTCTACAAATAACAATCTTTATAGTAGTGTTTAAGGTTAAATAAATGTGGCAAAACATGTGCAATAAAGATGATTTCTTAGAATGTCATTGCAGCATGTAATTGCGTTGACATCTTACTCAAAATGCTAGCATGGTTATTGGGTAATTGCAGAAATTTTATTTTACCGCGGTAAATATTATTTTTTAAAATATTATTTACTAGAAAATATTTATATAAAAAAAAACTATATTACTTTCTTTAGAAAACTACGAAGATAATGACAGCGGGGTTGGGAATATTTAGTAATAGAAAAAACATAAAAAGAACAAAGCAGAAATTTCGAGGAGGGTGAGCTTTTTGGTTTGATCCAAATTGTAAAGCACGGCATGATTGAAGAGCCTGTCTTTGAGTGCTCTGTTCATGCCTTCGATTTTTGAAGGAAAACGAAAGAGAGAGTCTTAAGTCAATGCTGTAGGTCCTAACCTTCCTTTTGTTGCTCTCGACAACAATGATAAAAATGATCCTTTAATTAACCATATAGTATAATAGGTGTCGTAGTGTTAAGAGTTTGGGATTAAAAAGTTTGTTTTCTCTGTGGTTTCAGGTTCGAACCTTGAGGTTGCTAATATTGATGGTCACTGGAGGCTTACCTAGTCGTTAACTTCAGAGCCCGTGAAGATTAGTCGATGTATGTGCAAACTAATCCAGACATCCCATATTAATAAAAACAAAAATATAATATACTAGAAGAGCGAGGTATTGTTTTTTATGTAATTGGTAAAAAATGCTGATTAGGGCAAATTAAAGACGCACTCAATTCGTAATCGGGTCCCAAAAAAAAATTCCAATAACATTCCCTATATTAATTATAAGATATTGAAATAATCGAAGAAAATATCAAAATTCTAACACCATAAAATGCTCATAAATTAGTTTACTGCATGGAAGAGTGGGAATCTTTTGAATCTTCTAACAATAATTTCTTAGCAATATTTTTGTTGGAAAAGTGGGCCTCTAATCCTTCAACTTTTTGAATCGTGCTGTTCTTTTTTCTCTTTTTTTTCCACTACATCATTATATAATTTAACAAAGTTGATTTTTTCAAGCAACAATATTTTCTTTTAAGTTTTCTTTATTGAGTTGACGTGGAGAAATCCAAGAAATCAACAACTTTTTATTTTAATAGGAAAATTAGCTTTTAATTTTATATTTTAATTAGAGTTAGAAGCTTTTTATTTTATTTTATTAAATATAAACAATATCTTTTTTTTTATCAATTAAAAACATTAAGGGCTAGTGTGTGTGTTTATCAAGGTTGTGAATTAAATTTTGTTCTAGCCAAAATAATCGGTATATATCTCGTAACATGTATATAAAAAAACATAATAAAGTGAAGAAAATTATGTCCCGCATTGAATCTTAGCTCTTTCTAGATTTTTCAGTTAATTTCTGATCAAAATGTTCCGGTTTCATTTAATCTATTCCGGGTTTAGAATCTTTGAAAGCATTCAACTTGAACCCTAAATCAATCAAACAAAAAAAACCCAGGTATAAAATGGCTTCTTTCTTCCCTGATCCCTAATTTCTCATCCCCACAATCACCCTTTTCCTGACTAATTAATTCCACAACAAACAGCCAAAGTGGAACATATCGCTAAACTTGATGCTCACATGGCTGGCAAAATATCTCTCGCCTCTCCTGCCCACTTGTTCAGCTACAGCAGTAGCCCATTTGGTCTTCTGTTTCTCCGGGTCTGAAATCTAAGCCACCTAGGTAATCGACAGAGTCTAGTGATTTCGACGATGATGTAAGTTTCATTTTTTTAAGGGGCGTAGCTTGATGGTAAAGGGTTTCAGATCTGCACAACAGATCTCGAGTTCAAGTCAGGGCGCGCATCTCTTGTAAGAGCCTGGAACAGCCGAGGTTTTACTCGCTCACCTGAGCCCACAAAGTACGCTTTTCGGGGAGTGGAGTTTTCTCGAATCCAAAAAAAAAAAAATTTCATGTTGTTGTTTATTTTTATGTATGTTTTTATTTATGAATTTTAAGTAGGTTTTATGAAAACAGTGAAACTTATGATTGTTTTGTTACGTCGGAGGGTAATCACATCGACTTGTTTGATATATACGAATCATTGTACATCTTGTTTTGTCATGCTTTGTATTTTCTAGGGACGAATCTCTTCATATTCATTCCCACTTGTGCTTGTACTTCGCCAAACTTTGGTTGAAAATTGAATTGATTACCTCGTCTTATTCGGTTTGGACATTGTACGTGTTGGGTGATGATTTGGTTTAAGGATGTGGTTTTCAAAATTTGATGAAACATGGTTTTTTTTTTATTATTATTATTATGTTTTGGTTTTGTGTTTCTGTTTTATGTGTGGGAGTTAAGGAGAATGGAACATGCGAGAGTTATGTGTTTTTTTTTAATTAATGTGGGTGTCCGAACCAGCTTGCGTGCACTTCGACTGATCTCACGGGACCTAAAGTTAATGACCATGTAAGCCTCCAGTGATTCTGAGAATTGTGGAACTCAAACTGGTGACCTCCAGGGCCTGACTAGTTGAGCTACACCTCTCATGGTTAGAGTTATGTGTTTTTGATGGATATAGGAAGTGTTTGGGATCGCGGTTGCAACCATGTTTTTTAAAAATTTTAATTTTTTTGTTTAAAATTAATTTTTTTTTATGTTTTCGTATTGTTTTGATATGCCGATGTCAAAAATAATTTTTTTAAATAAAAAATATTCTTTTAATGTATTTCAGAAAGAGAAACACTTTGAACCGCAACCTCTACCACACTTTCAAATACCTTCTTAGTATGTACGTAGCATGTTATGAAAAAACTATAACAATTATTAAATTTTTAATGAATATTGAATAAGAAAGAAACTATATAAAAAAAAAACACAAGATTTAACATGATTCAATAATATATATACTTCTACATAAGCAAAGAGTTCTAGCATGTTAAAATCAAATTACATAGTATATGTTTACATATAAATACAGTAAATCCTAAACTGTTCATAAAAACTTAGTCACCCCGACTATCAAAGAAGTATTAATAATTGTTTGTGATACTTTTTACCACACCGCGGGGACACGACACTCCACTCTGCCAAAAACTACAACAATGCACTTGTGTGTGTTTATTGCTGCTATACATTATTCATCGGAGGAGACTAGCATTTCCCAAGAATCTGCATTGGTGATTGCTTAGAGTGATCCAGAGGAGATCTGGACACACCTTACAGGACAAAACTGCGAGTTAATGATTGCATTTGTTAATGTCAAGATGCCAATGAAGGCGAAAACTGCATTGGTGGTTGTGTTATGAAGAAAATGACGTCCATGTATTATATATATAGCTGTTGACAAGTTACTGCATTATCTTATTGCTTTTTTATTTGGAACGACATGGAGCACTGCCCATGCCCCCCGACTCGAAACAGCAAAAAGTTTCCTGCCCAGGAATCTGCTATTCACCATAGCCAAAACCATGACTCGAGCTTTATACTTTGGAGCCCAAAACGGTGGGTTGATGTGGAAAGGAAGAACACTGCTATCTGCTAGCAGTGGTAAAGTAATGAAGAAAAGATATTTCTGCTATCTAACCTTGGTGTAGCAGTTGGCTATGATTAGGGTTGATGCTGTGATCTTACCTTGTTGTGTTTCTAATAATAGGGACAGCGGAGATGGAGATGGAGGAGGGTAGGGGGCCCACCATCAACAAGCAAGGTTCATGAATATTTCCAGAGAGAGTGCTGACAGTACTGTGTAGCTGTCTCTCTTTATTTAATGTTCCTTTGTGTTTGTTTTCATGTATATCATATCACCTCAGGAAACGTATCCATGGAACTCTCTTCGAATTCTTTTACAGAGGATACTGTGTAATTCACCTGTGATACGCCATGGGTGGAATCAAATTTCTTGTTTTAAAACACAAATATAGAATATAAACGCATCGTTAACATGTTCCGTGAATTGAGAATTTGATGTTTATTTAATTAAAGAAAAGTAAAGAATCATGTGCGTCGTGAATAAATGTTGAAAAGAGAGATTAATATATATATAAAAAAAATTAAGTCATAAAGTTGGATAAATACAAGTTAGATAGATACACTGAGAGGGAGCCCTTCAAAAAAGTCTTACTTAATCACGTGACAATAATTTGTTTTTATATGTTAAATTTGATTGAAATATTAAAATATTAATTCTCTAATATGATTACCCTTTTCTTATTACTTTTTCTCCACTAAAAAATATATTTTTTCTAAGTTCTTTATTCAATAGAAATTAAAAGCAATAAGAAAAAATATAATATTTTTGTTAACATTTTCAAATAAAAAAGACATTTCTTTAATTAAAACACTTTTATATTATTAACGCGTTCTGTTTTTTTACTATAATATTC
>Ga0307507_10004467_pt1 | contig 24780 bp, 5 predicted proteins | sample 7_EM_MG_FD_207223 | JGI IMG/M metagenome (GOLD analysis project Ga0307507, IMG submission 207223) | Populus trichocarpa ectomycorrhiza microbial communities from riparian zone in the Pacific Northwest, United States - 7_EM | ecosystem: Host-associated > Plants > Roots > Unclassified | place...
GCCCTTTTAGGAGGACTTTACCAAGGGCTTCTTTGGCGCGTTCTAAATCTAATCTAGACTCTAAAATTAAGACTTAATTGTGGTGTTATAAGTTATAAAAGTTACGTGGCGCGCACTTTGATTTTTGCAATATAGGCGCAAATAAGTCAAACGCACGTAGGCTGTAAAATACGCACCCGTGCTTGCGCGTACGTTAGTATAAAACTTTTCAGCCAGGCAGGTATCAAGACAAATGACATAAGCTAGCTGATAGGTAGAGACACAGAATTGTACGAGTGATCTGTTTTATTCAAGGTGGCTCTAAGAGCCCTAATATACATAAGGAAAATAACCCTAGTTCGACCTTCGGTGTCCGTAGTCGTTCGGTGTCCGTAGTCGTTCGGTGTCCGACACCTCAGCAGTAAAGCTACCTCCGTGGCCAACACACCCCCTCAGATCTGACGTAGAGCGGCAGAGCTGGATTACCGGATTAGGCAGTCAGGATAGACGAGCTAGTAGTGAGCTTTTACTATAATTTAATTGTTAACTAACTAGATGTCTAATATCGCGGAGCCCTACTACTTTAACAAACTTTTAATGGTTTTACTTTAAGAGAGCTTTAGTTAGTCTATCTGCAGTTATCTTATTTATTGGTACCCATTATATAACAAAGCTTCTGTTTTGTACCTCTTGGCAAAGCCAAAATTAATAGATATCTACGTGTCAGAGTTTTATAGATACTGTAGGAGTTTTTTTTATTACGATCCGTATTAACTGCTAATTATTATAATTGATAATAATATCCTGTTCCGGATTAAATCTAATAGCTTTAAAGATCCGAACTATATGCTTAACCTCCCTACTGACGTGTAAGAGAGCTAGTAGTTCTGCCTCTATAGTAGACTTAGTAACTGCCTTTTGTCTAGTTGCCTGCTATACTATAGGCCTATTAAATAAGCTTATTAAAAAACCCTATAAGCTCTAACGTGTTGGAGCATTATTAGTAAAGCTAGTATTAGAAGCAGCTTTTAAAACCTAGTTTATCTTATATGGCGTGATAGTAGAGAACTCGAGAGCGAGGTATCTAGTATTATAGAGATAGGTAAGTAATTTGTTAATCTCTGCAAGATAAGCTAGTAATGGATTTTGTAAGAACTTAGCTAGCTTGCTAACAGAAAAGGTAACGTCTGGTTATATAGTAGATGCTAGATATGTTGCAGAACCTATACAGCGTTAATATCCTTTTATTTGATTCGGCATAGCTTCTCCCTTATATAGTGTTAATTCCTGGCCTGATAGTAGTATAGCTGATGGCTTCAGATATTCTAAATGGTATATTAAGACTAGCTTCTTAAGATATTGATCTAGATAGAGCTAGAGCTTTTCCCTTTGCTGATCTCGCACGACATGAGTGTTTAGGAATGATGTAAATTAAGGTATTTGGCGTATCTCAAATCAATCTTGTAGCTGCTTTAGGATGTCCTCTATCTACTAACAATAGCTTGGGTGTCCTATAATTAGGATATCGTTAACGTAGAAGAACACAAAGATAGGTTTAGTAGGGTAAATATAGAGATATAGCTTATCTGGTACAGCTTTTAAACCTATACTTTATAGAGCAGCAGACATTTCTAAAAACCACAATTTAGGAGATTTCCGTAGTCTATATATTACCTTTCTTAAACGGAGAGAGAATCTAGGCGGTAGGTCTATACCCTTAGGGGAAATAAGGTAGACCTTATTATTAACTAAGGTATTAATAAAGGCGTTAATGGCGTTAATCTGTATAACATCTAGGTTAAAGCCAGCAATGAGAGCGTATAGTAGACGGAAGGTTTAATAGGCTGCCGTTATAGCTTTAACCTCCTCTTATAAGACTGCTTAAAGGTCTCCATAGATAACTAGATAAGCTTTAAATCTTATAATAAAGCCATCTATATCTTCCTTATACGTAAAGACCTATATAGTAGGAAGTTAATAGACCTTTTTAATTAGTCGTACCTTGTCCTAGGTCTATTTTCCGGTTAAGGCCCTTATCTTAGTGTGAGCAGCTGCCTTAAACTTAGTAGCGTACTTATAATTAAGCATCTCTTTCCATAACTTTGGTGGTGGTGGAAAATCGTTTTAATGTCCGTACGTCTTTATAGCAGCAGTATAGAAAGCGTAAGCCAATAGTGTTGTATCTAGATTGATGATATTATTATTATTATTAATTTAAACCGTAAAGGCTCGTTATTATAGATCCTGATTTGGTATATCTTTCTTCTTTACCATAGGCCGCTTTTCATGGCCAGAACGTCTCTTACCCCCTAATAATAAGCCTGCTGTCGTCTGAGGTTTGGAACGAGGTATAGGATCTATAAACTATGGTTTGGTAACTTTAGAAGATAACTAAGTGGTAGATAGTATCTGTGGTGTAGATGCTATAGTAGATGGTAATTGCTGAGGCGCTAAAGACGCTGATAGTTTAGATAGTTCTAGAGTTAGCTCCAGGGTAGGTAGCTAATAGAGTTCTTCTATTAAGATCTGAATGCTTTTTAATATAGAAGTAACGTTAATATTTGCTAAATGCGGCAGTCTTATATCTAGTTCTTTATTAAAGTTCTCCATCTAGTCCTTGCTGCTATCTTAAAGATTATCTAGTAGGTTCTAGACTTGTTAAAAATAATCCTTTTAAGCCTATAAGATAATAAGGTGTGCTGGTGTTTTGGGAGATTAATATCTCTTTAACTTATTAATTTGTACATTATAAGATCGGATAATGTAGTTAGTGGTTAGCATCTATACCCTATAGATATTTAAAGCTTCTATACCAATGAGATAACCTATTTAGGCTTATAGCTTAAACTTTACCTTTCTAGGAATGCCGTGTTTAATAAGCATATAGGTTAAAGATCTGGCTACACAAAGTCCTGCTAGCCATGGCTTCCATTTATACAGCATCTTAAATAGGGTCTTCCAGTTAATAAACTAAATGGGAGTTTGATTAAGTAGGAACACTGCTAGAAGTATAAACTTGGGCTATAAATCCACAGGTAACTTTGCTTTAATAACAGCAGTCCTTACTTATTTAGAAATGGCTCTCCCTAACCTCTCTGTAGGTCTATTTTAAGCTAGGGTATATAGTATCAATTGCTTAATAACACCTCTGTTAAGCTGGATAAGGTTCTTTACCCTAGCGCCTATACCTTGCTCCTTATCTATATACCAAATGCGGATACCTTAAGCATTAAATTTCTTCGCAAATACTATTATTAATTTAAAGAGTGGGAGTAGTATCTCTTGCTTATAGTTCTTAATAGGAAAAGCATAATAGTACTTTATATAGTTATACTAAAAGTAAGCTATATATATATCTCCATTAAACCCGTCTTCTTCTATAATAACATTAAAGTAAACATGTTTAAAAGGGTAGGTTCCCTTTACTAATATTCTATAAGATATCTACTGGGTTATCTTTCTAAGAACACATAGTTTACAGAGTGGTATACTATACGGAGTTCTTCCTCTATCTATTTTAACCACTTTAACCCCGTCTGCCGTAGTTAGCAGATAATCCACTAACTCCATATCATAGTATAGTAAGCGTTAATACCATACTTTATTATATGCTGAGGTCTCGAAGAATCTAGTAGAGGTAGCGTAGGCAGTAGGAGTAGGTAGTAAGCAGGTAATGGCATTAATAAGGTAGAGACCTCCGTATTCTATAAGGTTAGCAAATAGGCCTCCGTTATCCTTATAGCGCAAATAATTTATAGACTAGTTAATAATTACTCCAACCCTGCGGAGCTTTGCTGCGGATATTAGATTGGTATGAAAATATAAAGCGTACGCTATATTCCTTAATATCAGATACCGAGTTAGGCGTTATTTGCCTACCTTAATTACTAAATTAATATTACCGTATCTATAGATTTCTGCCCTAGAATCTCCAGCTGTTGCTATAGATATGCTTGGCTTAAAGTCACGGAAGTATCTAATATCATTGCAGAAGTAGGTGTCTACTATAGTGTTATACCCCCAGGCGTTAATTAAAGACAGATCCAGATGATCCTACGATAGTGTTAATAATAAAAAGGATATTATTATAGTAGCCGCTATAGCCTAGGGCCTGTCTAGATCCTTAATCTTTTTAGCCATAAATAAAGCTAATGTAGACGTCCTTAACCTAGGACCTTCCTTCTTAATCTACTTAAGCCTTTTTTTATAATACTGCTTGTTTATTAGGACCTTAAGCCATTCCTAGCAATTCCTTAAATAACTATTATTTAGTATAAAGTTCGGACCTTAAAGAGACTAAAACAGTTACTTGCAATTCTTTAACTTATAGGGTAGACCATAAGCAAAGCACTTTATCTTAGGTGATTAAGGAGGTGCTAGGGTAGTAGATATTATAGGATCTACAGATAGCTGCCCTAAAAGTATAGTATAAGCGTTACGTCCCATATTCGGATGCTTGTAGAGGAGGTTAAATTCCTTAATTATTATTACCATTTTAAGCTTCTCTAACCTCTTGGCTACCTTTTAAATAAAGGCATAATATAGAGCTGGACAGATCTCCTTATAGTCTTGGATAAAAGCTTGTACAACACTATTTTCTATTGCCTCTATTAACCCTTCCTCTAGCTCTTCGCCGTTCTGTATAATAGTAATATAAAGCTAAAGCCAGGATTCCAGAGTCTAGCGTTTAGGCCCTTATTTCCGTTTCTTAAGATCGTCTAATACCATTTGCTGCAACATAGCTTGTAATAGCTTTACTACCCTTTTCAGCTGCCTCAAAATTAAACATAGTGTAGTAAGGTTTTTAAGATATCCTAAGAAGTTGGTGCCTATAGTGGCATGCAATAGTGCTATAAAGGTATAGAGCTTCTCTTCCCGTTTTATGTAGTCCTATTATTAGAGCTTATAGAGCTTAAAGAGTATTCTCTATGTCTCTAGAGATTGCGGAGTTTGTTATCCTTATTGACTCAATAACCCAGGTGTAGCTGTTCTAGTAGACGCTAGAGTTGCTACTAAAGTTACAGGAGCTGTTGCTAGTGTTGCAGAAGCTGCTGCTGGTGCTGCAGGAGCTGCTGCTGGTGCTATAGAAGCTGCAGGAGCTGTTACAGGTGCTATAGGAGCTGCTAGAGCTGTTGCAGGTGCTATAGGAGCTGCTGCTATCGAAGGTATGGCTAGCTCAGTGTTTTCTTTAATTTCGTTCTCTATCTTATCTAGGTTAACATAGTCCCAGATCTTCGCAAAACTTACTTCTTAGCGGATAAATTAAAACCATATAGGCCAGTCTTTCTAGGTTAGTAAAAGAGGGTTTGTAGAGTCCTTAGTTGCCATATTAGCTTTTATTTTAAGGTTGCGTAAAGAGACGCGCTTACGCGTAAAGCACGCGATATTTCATAACGAACTATGCTTAAAGAGGCTTAGTGGTAGTCGTCTGGCCACTGAGATCTCCCTGGTGCTCAGAAGGTTACTGGGCTCATAACTTTCAGCCAAGCAGGTATTAAGACAAATGATATAAGCTAGCTAATAGGTAGAGACACAGAATTGTATAAGTGATCTATTTTATTCAAGGTGGCTCTAAGAGCCCTAATATACATAAGGAAAATAACCCTAGTTCGACCTTCGGTGTCCGTAGTCGTTTAGTATCCGTAGTCGTTCGGTGCCCAACACCTCAGCAGTAAAGCTACCTCCGTGGCCAACAAAACTGTTAGGGACCTCTATAACGTTATGGGCTTTCGCACAAGGTTCGGCGCTTTTATAGAGACTTATTATTAGCTAGGCTGTTAAAGCTGCTTATAGACGATATTCTGCATCTAGAGCACGCGGCCAGCGACGCATGGCTTTGGTAATATGGAGTTCTGTGCAAGGGAAGTTGGGAGAAAAGTTGATGTTCAAAGCGGCAGTATATTTTAGGCAATAAGTTAGCCTAAATAAGAAGGCGGTAATGTAAATCGGTCATAACTAGGGACACCTTCATAACCCCATCACATACGTTACCTCTTATAGCTACCATTAATTTTGAATTTTGAATTTTGAATTTTATTATTTTATAATTATAAATATTGCAGCTATGGGAAATATTATATAAAAATGTACGAAATGTATGAAATGTACGAAATGTACGAAATGTATAAAACGTATAAAACGTACAAAATGTACGAAACGTACGAAACGTACAAAACGTGCTAATGTTGCTAATATGGCCCCGGGCTAGCGTAAAGAAGTGTACATGAGCAGATCAGCGGATCCAGCTGAAATGACCCCGGGCTAGCCCCTGGCTAGCCCCTACTACTCTCCCGTTTTCCTGACGAAGGTTTAATTACTAAGGGCGTGTTCGGTTGCAATCTGGAGCTTTTTCAATCTGACGTTGATCTGTGCTTTCGCCGGCGTCAATTAGTAGATAATTAGTGGCGCTTAATCTGGTAGTCGTACTCAATCTGAAATGAAGCCGACTGTTCGGTTAATCGTTCTAAAAAGGCCTTAGATAAGGCTCAAAATTAGCAACGTCTTCTGCCCACATTAATCAATCCTCTGCTAAAACGTACCTACTACTAAACCTCTACTACCAGCTCCTTATTTCGGTGTCTTATTACCATGTCGTCAACAACTGCCACCCCTACTCCTGCCACTAATGCGCATACACTACGTTCCTCGCGCCCTCCGCCCCTTTGTATACAGCCCACGGCTCGCCGAGCAACTACAAAAAAACAGCGTATTAGCTAGACTTATGAAATGGAAGAAGCTATGATTAAAGGCCTAGTAGAGGCTGTTCGGAAAGGGCTCCGTGCAGATAGCTTGTATAAGAAGGAAGGCTGGCAGATAGCTCTAGACACCGCGCAGGCAAAGACTCAATATTCGATTACTATACGGCAGCTTAAAAGTAAGCACGATAGTTAAAAAAGGGATTAGAAGGTATGGAAGGAGCTCTGCAATTAATCTAGCTAGGGGTAGGACGACAATAAAGGTGTACCAGTTACCTCCAAAGACGTTATAGATAGATATTTTAAAGCCAATCCTAACGCTGTAAAGTTTTAAGATGCTCCGCCGCCTTTCCTAGAGGAGCTTAATAAGCTATTTTAAGGCGTAGTTGCAACGGGCAACCATGCTCTTATAGTTAATAAAGCTCTTAATCAAATGGAGAATAGGCCGCCGATTAATCCTGCGCTAATAGAGGAGGAAAGCGCTGCTACTATATAGGACGGCAGGAGCGAGGAGGATAAGTCTTATAATAAGGAAGACAATAAGGTAGCTAATAAGGATAAACCTTAATCTTCTATAGAACAGCGTCAGTTAGCTTTATTAGCTAGTGATATTTCCTTAGATAATTGCTCTACTACACCTTCCAGTTAACAATTGTTGTCCTTAGCAGGCCCAAGCTTTTATTATACGCCTTTATTAACGCCTGCTTAAAAGTCTTCGCTAGCTATAAGAAAACGCGCTGCTAAACAAGCTGCTATATTAAATAAACTAGATACAAAGCGTCAGCGACCTAGAGATAGGCAACGGATAAAGAACCTACTAGGAGAGACTATAGAGCTAGTATTAAAAGAGATTAGAGCTACGCGAGAGCTTCTTAGTTAAAAGCCGCCTCTAGAAAAGGCCTTAGTAGAGTTCCTTAACAAGTTTAACGACATGGACCTTAACAATTAAGTGCTTATTCTAGAAGCCTTTAAGACGGAATTAACGGCAAGGACCTCCTCAACTATATTAGGGGCGTTACGGAAGAGACTAATAGATAGAACTTTGGCAAAAATAAAGAAGAAGGAAGATATTAAGGGTTAAAATTAGTGGCTGCTTTTACTTTGCGTTTATAATTACTTTACTATTAACAATTTTATTTTTTAGTAAGGATTTTATATATAAATTAGTAAATCCTTAAACCTATTATAAATGTACTCTGCAAAATTAAAGTAACCGCTTTTCTATATATGATTATTAGGAAGTTGTTATATTAAAAGGCTCTTCTAAAGCGCGCTATATGGCGGTAAAATGTATTGGTACATAATTTAGTATAGTAATTTGTCTATAGATTATGTACCTATGCATTATAAAGGCCTCCCAATTACCTAACAATAGCCTCTCTATATAAGCTCTGCAATTTCGTCCTATCTTTAATTTATAGCAACCTTACTCTCTTCCTCTACTATCTGCGCGTCCTCCTTATTAACCTCCTCATCCTCTACTACACCGTAGTCCTCTAGATTATCTGGATTATGTATATTCAAGAAGTTATATACCGCTGTTAATGCATATACTAAAAGAATCTGCGTCGCTAGAGGGAAGTTTTGTCTTACCGCCTCAAAGTATCAAAATCGTCTCTTAAAGACTCCAAAGGTACGCTTAATAACATTTCTTAGTCCTGTATGACGTAGATTAAACAGCTCCTTTATATTCTGCGGCCTTATATTTGCCTAAGCTTGTTCACAAAGATAATATTAAACGCCTTGGTATAGTACTAACGTTATAGAGGTATTTAAATAACCAGCGTTAGTAAGATAATATCAACCTTGCGGAGCTTTAAAGCCTTTCTTCTTTACCGAATTAATGACTTTATAGTTATGAGCGGTACCTTCCCATCCAGCCAGAACGTTTTACGTTAATATACCTTTCCTACCGCGCCAGGGAGCTTGCTTCTTATACCCGCCTTTAATCGCAATTAGTAGATGCGTACCGTCAAGCGCTCTAATACAATCGGCGAAGAACGGATATTGCTTTGGGTTATCTACAATCTCATCTAGCGTAGTATTTTTAGGTAGATTAATAAGCCCCTTATATAATTTAACAAGCCTAGGAAGAACTGCATATACTGCTCTATATACTAAATTAGCTCCGGTAAAAAGACTATATTAAAGTATATATTACCTACTCTTTAACCGTCAATAAGGCGTGCTGCGTTTCCTTACAAACCAATTAGTATAACTAATTATTACTAAATATTAGCTAGAATATTAATAGCTTCTCTACTGCCAATAGAAGCTTCGTATCCTTTAAGTCGCCGTTAATTTAAAGCCATTTAAGCAACTTCCTAAACACCTCTAGTTGCATCCTCATTAAATTATAGAGCCTCTGTGGGTAGCCATAGAGCAATTACGTTGTCCACGACGTCCCCCGCCATATATCAGTGTGTTAAGTACAAACGCCGACTAGTCAGATCTGAACGGCGACAGTAAGGATTAAGAAGAGGACGTCATATAGGGCCTGCAGCTACTGCAGTAATACCGTCGTCGGTGAGGGTAGTGGCGGTGGGGTTATAATAGGCAATTAGATGGGTGCACGAGCAGAGCTCCAGATTCGACTTAACAATTAACCTATAGAAAAAAGCTACAGGTTGATCTGACGCCAAGAGCTTAAGTTCAACTACTATATACGGTAAAGCGTGCGAATTTGACGCGGTTGCCGATCTAGAGGAGCTCCAGATCAGAAAGTCGTCAGATTGACTGAACACCCACCTCCAGATCAGATTGAGGCTTCAGATCAACTCGGTTCTGAAGCCTCCAGATTCAATCTGGAGCTGCAACCGAACACGCCCTAAACAAACGTCTTATGCTTTTAATAAGGTAGAGCCTTTATTAAGCTATCTACTGTTATGTCTGCAGTAGGGACCTATTTAATATTAATCCCTCCTTTATAAACTTCCTTGCGGAGTGTTACGGCGCTGGTGGAAAACGGTGGATTATGGTAGACGTTATGGTAGACGCAGGGTTATGTGAGCTTACGTGACTCGAGGATTATATAAAACTTCAAGCGGCGCTGCCCTTCTTCTCCTTTCCTTTCTCTAGCTTTGGATCCTCGTTTATAGACAATCCAATCATATAGGCTTGCGCGACCCTCTTGCCGTGCTTGTGCCTCAATTAACTGAGTCGCTAACATTATCCAAAGCTCATCACTACTCCTTCTTCCTAAGAAGGAACTCAAAAATATCTACAGACTATAAAAAGGACAAGGACACAAAACAGGACCCAAAGGACATTACTAGGACCTGTGAGGGCGCGAAGAGGCTTCGGGGAAGATTCGAAGGAACAATATAAATTCTATCTAAATCTAAGGGTATATAGCTCTTGTAGAGTACAAGACGTTGCGTGAAGAAGAGAAAGGAACATAGGAAACTTGTAACTAAATATTCGTGGTCTTGGCAGCAGACGCGTGGGCACGAGCCCACGCGGATTTCGACAGGTTTCGACCAAATTCCATCACGTCGGTGGAATTTGGTGGAGACCGGTGGAAATTAATCGAGTTGGCGGAATTTGATCAAAGCGTCGGAATTCATCTGTCGAGTGTTTCACCGAGACATTCCTACTGTAACTGGGCTAGTCCCGTTACAGACCACAAGGACACAGAACCAAAAGAACACGAACAGAACGCAAAGCCTAAGAACAGGATACGCATAGACTAGAACCCCTAGAAAATAAACAAATAACCAGAAATTACTTAATACCCCTACCACTATGCTAAGAAACATAATAGCTGGCAAAGCTACTATAGGACCTGTAAATACCTCCAATAGTAAAATAGTCGCCGTCTTGACCCCCTAGGAAGAGCTTATAGTAGCTAATACTAAAATTAAACGACTTTAAGAGCTGCTTAAAACTAGAGACACCCCTATACCTAGTAAGGAGTTATTAGACACCTAGAGACTTACTATAGTCCTTAAGGCCCTAGCCTAACGTATAGCATTAGTATTATTATAGTCCGCAAAGGTTGTAGACCCCCTATTAATTATAGATGGAACTAACCCTATATTTAATAACTAGAAGCTTTAATTATAGGACAAGCTTAAAGTTAATATGGACCACTTTCCTAATACCTAAGCTAAAATGGCATATATCTTTAGCTGCACTGGTGGTAATATATAGATATACCTATATCCGCGATACGCCTAAGACTTAACAGACCCCTTCCTCTTAGAGGAAAAGATAATTAACTACCTATTTTCTATTTATAAGGACCCCTTTAAAGTATAAAATGCCCAGCTTAATTATAAAAGCCTAAATATAAAAATAATAGAGACCTTCTTGGCCTTTTAAACCCGTTTTCTATACCTAGCTAGATAGGCTTAAATCCCCTAGGAAGATCTAATGCTAGACCTTTTTAATAAGCTTACCCTAGATCTATAGCGCGCTATACTACTAGTTTATACTACTATATAGACGCTAAAGGGACTTATAAACTAATGCCTAGCTATTAACTAGGGCCTCTATTAAATTAAGGTATATACTAAGTAGTATAAGACTAGAAGCTCTACTAACTAGAATATAAGTACTATAAGAACGGGCTGTAGCGCCCTAGTAAGATCTGTAACCCCTATAGCACTAACTATATAGCCTGCCGCTAGTTTAGCAGCTAGCTATATAGCTAGTCCTGCCATAGGTCCAGTAAATGCTTAGCCTATATATAGCAACCCCTATATATAGGCCCTTAGTAATTAGGGAGCTTGCTTCTCTTATAGTTAGAAGGGCTATATTGTAAATAATTGCCTAATAAATATAAAAGTGGGTAAGGTTCTATTAATCTAGGAGGATAGTATAGAGTTAGAAAAAGAGGAATCCTAGAGGAAGACTCCTCTTTAGGGTTAAAAGGGATTAATATATTACATATTAATCTAGGTCGGCTAGTTAGTAGAAAAAGCTGCACTATCCCTTATACTTTATTCTATAATAGATATTAAGTTTTAACCTCTGCTTTAGCTAACTCTAGAGCAAATATTTTTGCCTTAATAGACACCTAGTATACTATAAAGCTAGCTAATTTTCTAAATGCACCCCTTAAAGAACTGCTTAAACTAATTTCTATTTGCGGATATAATGGACAGATAGGGCTACCTATTATAACTATCTTGCGGATTTACCTCCGTGTTAATATATAAAGGTAGTATAATATCCCCTTGCTTATTATGGACCTAGGAAGCTATAATATAATTTTAGGAAGAAAATAGCTAGCCTATTTAGGCTTATAGCTTAATATATAGAGTAGACGGCTTATCTGGCCTAAAACCTTACCCCTAACCCCTTTCTTTATAAAAGAAATCAGCATTATAATAGAAAACCTTATACGGCCATTGTTAGCGACTTAGTCAATCAAGGCACGAGTACGGTAAGAGGGTCGCGCAAGCCTATATGATTGGATTGTCTATAAACGAGGATCTAAAGCTAAAGAAAGGAAATAAGAAGAACGGAAGTACTGCTTGAAGTTATATACAATCTAATGGTTATATGATGGCAACTTACCGCAACTTGCCGTCACGTGACGGCAGTTACGGCAATTTGCTAGTGCCGTAATATTACCCCCCCCTCCGGAAAAGCCTGCCCTTAGGCTTTGTATGTCCGTATTACCCCTGCGGGGCATTCTTATCTTTATGCTCTACTGGTAATTTATTGTCTTTGCTATGCTAGTAATCCATCCACTTATCTAAGTACTTTGGCGGTCCAGGTTTGTTAGGATAACGGCTGTAAAACTCTTGTAACTTATGGGGGCTACCTATAAAATTCCATATAGGGTACTAGGTAGGGTCTGGATCATATCCTTTCCAACTTATATGGTACTTTAGTATTCCTCGTACGAGTTTACAGGCTAGTATTTCTTTAATTTCCCATTCATTGTTGCCATTAACTTAAATCGGCAGTGGAGGCTTATTCTTTTGTCCAGGTAGTGGGTTATTTGTAGCTTTCTGTAGCTTATCCGGTAAGAAAATAGGGTGGACTTTAATTGAGTCTGGGAGTTTGACCTTATATAAGTTGCCTTCTTTATTAAGGATTTTATACGGTCCTACTATCTTATAGTCTAGCTTACGGCTAGGCCGTTCTGTCTTCTAGTTCTTTGTTATAACCTAGACCTTATCGCCTTTAGTAAAGTTAGGCTCGCGCCTGTGCTTATTTACTTGCTGTTCTATTAATTTTTGGGCCTTCTCTAGGTTCTTGTAGGCTACCGTCTATACTTCTTCTAAGCGTCTAGCATACTGCTGTGCTTCCTTATAAGATAGTTTCTTATATACGGTCTGTGGTCCTTCTGGTCTCTCCCAGTTAAAGCTTATATGGGGTAAGTATCCCATTTCTAGCTGGATAGGTGCAAACCCTATTAAGTTATAGGGTAGGGTTGCCTGGGCGTAGTCTATTATAGGTAGTAGTTCGCCCTAGTTGTCCTAAAAGTAGTTAATGAAGGGCCGGAGTCTCTGGTCTAAGTATTAATTTATAATCTCTGTCTAACCGTCTGTCTGGGGGTAGTATACTGTAGAGAGCTTTAGCCTAATACCTAGGATCCGGGTGAACTTGTTCTAGAAGGCTGATATAAACTGTGGCCTATAATTAGATATGATAGTATCTAGTAGTCCGTAAATTCGGTAGATGTAGTGGATATACAGTTAGGCCGCCTCCTTAGCGTTAATATTCTTATAACAGGGAATTAAGAATGGGCGCTTGCCAAAGTGGTTAACTAGAATTATAACCATATTATATCTGTCGCGGTCTGTAGGTAACTTGTGGAAATCTATAGAGATATGCTGCCAGGGGCGTTCTGGTATTGGAAGTGGCTTTAATAGCCCTAGGGTTTTATCTCGTGGAATTGTAGACCTATGGTAGTTGTTGCAGTTCTATATATAGTGGTTAATATCCATAACCATTCCGGGCCAGTAGTAGCGGTCGCCAATAATTCTGCGGGTCTTATTTTTTCTAGGGTATACCATAGAAACCTAAGTATATGCTTCGGCGATAAGTTAAGTCCGTAAATTCTGTTCCTTTGCTACTACCAGCCATTTCTAGTGCTTAAGCAGTCCGTTTTTAAGGGACCATAGGCTAGTAGCATCCTTTACCTTTTCGCGGTACTCCTATAGAGAAGGGGCCGTGCGGTTTGCCTATAGCAGTTTATTAATAAGGTTAAGTTCCGTGGAGTTAATGGGATATATCTTAGCATCTAAAGGGTCTATATTTCGTTCTGCCTATATCTAGGGGTTAAGGTGCTCTGGTTATAGTAGTGTCTGGGTCTGTAATAAGATCTTTATAGCTGCCTAGTTACCTAGGTCCTGTTTACGCCTTATAAGAGCATCCGCACGGTTTATAGCGCCAGGTTTATATATAATTAAGAAGTTAAACTGAGATAGGATATCCGCCTAGCGTGCCTACCGGGCCGTAAGGGCCTTAGTTATTATAAAGTATTCTAGGGCCTTATAATCTAAAACTACCTTAATAGGCTTAGGGGTCCCCTCTAGCTGTGCACGCCAGTGCTGAAAGCTAGAGATAATAGCCAGCATTTCTTTATTATGGATATGGTAGTTTAGCTCGGCATCTATTATAGTCTTCAAATAGTATATAATAGGGTGCTATTCTCCATCCAGTTGCTTCTAAGAGAAAATACCAGCTATCGCGCTATTTAAGGTATTAGTTTTTAGCATTAAGGGCTGTTCTAGGTTAAAGTGGGCAAGTAGGGGAGCTAATACCAGCCGTTTTTTAAGCTCATTAAAGGCCTGCATATATATGGCGTTAAAGTGGAATGGCTGGTCCTTCCTAGTAAGGCGGTTAAGAGGCCGGGCGATCCTGCTGTAGTTCTTAATAAAGCGTTGGTAGAAGTTACAGAAACCTAAAAATGATTGTACCCCCTTTACGGTCCATGGGGGTGTCTACTAGTTAATTACGGCTGTTTTCTCTAGGTCGGCCTTAATTCTATCTATACTGATAATAAAACCTAGGTACTTTGTACGCTTAACACTAAATTCCGATTTCCTAATATTGGCCTGGAGACCGGCTTTGCGGAGCTGTTGTAGGACTTTATGGACATGCTCCTCGTATTCTAACTTATTCTTAGAGTAGATTATAATATTATCTAGGTAGGCTGTACAGAAGTTGTCAAGGTAGTTAAAGAGTATATTATTTATGTATTACTGGTACGTAGCTAGTCCGTTAGTTAGTCTAAAAGGAAGTACTTTATATTTATATATTCCGTAACAGGTTTGAAATATAGTAAGATCTTCTAATCTAGGGTTTATCCTAATCCAGTAAAAAGCCTAACGGATATTAAGCTTAGTAAAGACCTTAGCTCTACTTATTTGGGCTAGAGTCTTATTAAGTAAGGGCAGTAGATAGCGGTCCTTGTGGGTTATATTATTGAGTTTATGGTAGTTAATGTAGAAACAAAGTCCTCCATTTAGTTTTTTGGTAAAAAGAATAGGTAAGTTAAAAGGGGCTTAACTAGGCTTAATAAAGCCCTTATTTAGGTTATTAATAAGATACTGCTTTATAGCTTGCAATTTGGCAGTTAACTGCTAACAAAGGGGGCTATAACTAAGGGTGTCTTCTTTGTCTGGCTCAATCTCAATCTTATGGTTATATGGTCGGTGAGGTGGGAGCATATTAGACACTGCCTTGGAGAATACGTCCTTAAATTTCTGGTGTTAACGGGGCAGTTTCTATTCTACCAGTTCCTTATCTATAGGCTTACTTTCCTGTCCGCTAAGCTTACTCTCCTTTTCCTTAATTAATTGATTAATTTTATATAAGCTGGTGGTAAAGGCAATAGTGTTAGGTTGAACCAAGTTCTGATAGAATCCTACGGCGCTGATACAGTAGATATTAACTGGGGGAAGGTCCGTAGGTTTCTTTACAGACTTTTGTTAGGCCGTATTTTGTGGGATAGGGTTTATAGTCTTCCTTAGCTCACGTTCCATTTTCCGTAAGTTATCCTTTCGGTTTATTAGTTTGGTATGGCATCCGGTATTCCTAGCCTTCCTTTATAGCTGCGTAGGGCCTAAGTTCTCCGTAGGGGACTTAGCTAGGTTACTACTGATTTCCTAGGTCTCTAGTACGGGTGGCGTAGCATAAGTAGTCTAGGGGCGGCTTAGTATATAGACCCGTTGCGGATTAAGCTGTATGTCTTTCTCAAAGGCCTAGTCCCTACGCATAGCATCAGCCTAGTGAACGGTATCTATCTATAGGCGCACAAGGTTTTCCATTATAATGCTGATTTCCTTTATAAAAGAAGGTGTCAGGGGTAGGGTTTTAGGCTAGACAAGCCGTCTACTCCATATGTTAAGCTGTAAGCCTAGATAGGCTAGCTATTTTCTTCCTAAGATTATATTGTGGCTTCCTAGGTCTGTAATAAGAAAGGGGATGTTATACTGCCTTCGTCTATTAATACAAAGGTAGATCCGTAAGATAGTTATAATAGGTGGTCCTATCCGTCTATTGTACCCGCGGATAGGGACTGGTTTAGGCAGTTCTTTAAGGGGTGTATTTAAAAAGTTAGCCAGCTTTACAGTACACTGGGTGTCTATTAAGGCAAAGGTATTTGCTCCAAAGTCAGCTAAAGCAGAGGTTAAAACTTGATATCTATTATAAAATAAAGTATAAGGGATAGTACAGCTTCTTCCACTAACTAGCCAACCCAGATTAATATATAATATGTTAATTCCTTTTGACCCTAAAGAGGAGTCTTTCTCTAGGGTTCCTCTTTTTCTGACTCCTTGCTGTCCTCCTGGATTAACAGAACTTTATCCGTTTTTGCCTTTATTGGGCAGTCCTTAGTAAAGTGGTCCTTTTGGCCGTATAAGAAGCAAGCTCCTTAATTACTAAGGGCCTGTCTATAGGGGTCGCTGTACGTTAGCTAAGTATGCGCCGGACCTGCGGTAGGGCTAGCTGCGCGGCTAGCTGCTAAACTGACGGCGGGCTGTGCGGCTGGTGCTGTAGGAGTTGCTAGTCGTGCCAGGGCACTATGGGCCGTTCTCATAGCGCTTGTAGTCTGGTTTAAAGAGTTTCTGGCTTTGTACCGCTTAGCTCATGCCTTAATTCAACGGAGGCCTTAATTAATAGCCAGGCAGTAGTCCGTAAGTACCTTTAGCGTCTGTACCGTAGTAAAAACTGGCAGTATGGCACGCTGTAGGTCTAGGGTAAGCTTATTAAAGAGGTCTGGCATTAGGTCTTTATAGGGAATTTGGGCTTAGCCGGCTAGGTGCAGAAAGCGGGTCTGGAAAGCCAAAAAGGTCTCCGTTGTTTTTATATTAAGGGCCTTATAATCAAGGCGGGCGTTCTGTGTCTTAAAGGGGTCCTCATAAATGGAAGATAGGTGGTCAATTATCTCTTCTCCAGAGAGGAAGGGGTCTGCTAAGTCCTGGGCGTATCACAGACGTAGATACGTCTGTACGTCCCCGCCGGTACAGCTAAAGACATAGGCCATCTTAGCTTAAGTAGTAGGGAAGTGGTCTGTATTGACCTTAAGCTTATTTTGCAGTTAAAGCTTCCAATTATTAAACGTAGGGTCAGTTCCGTCTGTGAGTAAAGAAGGGTCCGCAACCTTCGCGGATCGCGATAATGCTAATACTATGCGTTAGGCTAGGGTCTTAAGGACTATAGCAAGTCTTTAGGTATCTAATAACTTTTTGCTAGGTATAGGGGTGTCTCTAGTTTTAAGCAGCTCTCAAAGCCGCTCAATTTCGGCATTAGCTGCTGTGAGTTCTTCCTAGGGGGTCAAGACGGTGACTGTTTCACTATTGGAGGTATTTGCGGGTCCTACAGCAGCTTTGCCGGCTGCTGTATTTCTTGGCATGGTGGTAGGGGTTTTAGGTAATTTCTAGTGTTTGTTTATTTTCTAGGGGTTCTGGTCCGTGCGTGTTCTATTCTTAAGTTTCGCGTTCTATTTGTGTTCTTTTGGTTCTATCCTGTCCTTATAGTCCTGGTGATGTCCTTAGGGTCCTGTTCTATGTCCTTGTAGATATATTTAAGTTCCTTCTTAGGAAGAAAGAGTGGTAGAAAGAGCTTTAGATAATATTAGCAACTTAGTTAATTGAGGCACGAGCACGGCAAGAGGGTCGCGTAAGCCTGTATGATTGGATTGTCTATAAACGAGGATCCAAAGCTAAAGAAAGGAAACAAGAAGAACGGAAGTACCGCTTGAAGTTATATACAATCTAATGGTCACGTAATGGCAACTTGCCGCAACTTGCCGTCACGTGACGGCAGTTGCGGCAATTTGCCAGTGCCGTAACAGCCATAGATAGACACTATTTATTAGGCCGATGCTATGCATAGGGACCAGGTATTTAAAAAAGACATACAGCTTAATCTATAACGGATCTATATACTATAACGCTTTTAGACTACTAATATTATACTACTAATACTAGGGACCTAGGAAGCTAGTAATTAGCTAAATAGACTAGACCCTATATAGCCGTAAAGAACAGCAAGGAATATTAGACGTCGTACTAAATAAATAGACCGGAAAGATAACCTATAGAAGATGGAATAGTGTTAGCGACTTAGTTAATCGAGGTATAAGCACGGCAAGAGGGTTGCGTAAGCCTATACGATTATATTGTCTATAAACGAGGATCTAAAGCTAGAGAAAGGAAAGGGGAAGAACGGAAGCACCGCTTAAAGTTATATACAACTCTCTAGTTACGTGACGGCAATCTGCGGCAATATGCTAGTACCGTAACATTACCCCCCTCTCTAAAAAAGCCTGCCCTTAGGCTTTATATATCCGTATTACCTCTATAGGGCGTTCTTATCTTTATGCTTTATAGGCAACCTATTATCCTTACTATGCTAGCATTCTATCCACTTATCTAAGTACCTTGGCGGTCCAGGTTCGTTAGGGTAACGGCTATGGAACTCTTATAACTTGTGGGGACTACCTATAAAATTCTATGTAGGGTACCAGGTAGGATCCGGATTATATCCTTTCCAACTTATGCGGTACTTTAGTATTCCCCTTACAAGTTTACAGGCCAGTATTTCTTTAATTTCCCATTTGCTGTTGCTATTAACTTAAATCGGCAGGGGCGGTTTATTCTTTTATCTAAGTAATAGGTTGTTTATAGCTCTCTGTAGCTTATCTAGCGAGAAGACAGGGTAGACCTTAATTAAATCTAGGAGCTTTACTTTATACGAGTTACCTCTCTTCTTAAGGACCTTATATGGTCCTGCTATTTAATAGTCTAGCTTACGGCTAGGCTGTTCTATCTTCTAGTTCTTTGTTATAACCCAGACCTTATTGCCTATAGTAAAGTTAGGCTCTTGTCTACGCTTGTTTGCCTGCTATTATATTAACTTTTAGGCCTTTTCTAGATTTATATAGGCTACTGTCTAGGCTTCTTCTAAGCGCTTGGCGTACTGCTGGGCTTTCTTATAAGATAGTTTTTCGCGTATAGTCTAGGGTCCTTTTGGTCTTTCCCAGTTAAAGCTTATATGGGGTAAGTAGCCTATTTCTAGCTAAATAGGTGTAAACCCCGTAGAGTTATAGGGTAGGGTTGCCTAAGTATAGTCTATTAGGGGTAGTAATCTAGCCTAGTTATCTTAGAAGTAGTTAATAAAGGGCCGAAGTCTTTAGTCTAAATATTAATTTATAATCTTTGTCTAACCGTCTGTTTAGGGGTGGTATGCTATAAAAAGCTTTAGCTTAATACCTAAGATCTAGGTAAACTTATTCCAGAAAGCCAATATAAATTGCGGCCTGTAATTAGATATAATAGTATCTAGCGGTCCATAAATTCAGTAGACGTAGTAGATATACAGTTAGGCCGCCTCTTTAGCATTAATATTCTTATAATAAGGGATTAAGAACGGGCGCTTGCTAAAGCGGTTAACTATAACTATAGCTATATTATATCCGCTACGGTCTATAGGTAGCTTATGGAAATCTATAAAGATATACTACTAGGGGCGCTCTAGTATTAGGAGTGGTTTTAATAGTCCTAGGGTCTTGTCTTGTGGGATAATAGATCTACGGCAGCTGTCGCAGTTCTATATATAATGGTTAATATCCATAACCATTCTGGGCTAGTAGTAGTGGTCGCTAATAATCCTATAGGTTTTATTTTTTCTAGGGTAGGCCGTAGAGACCTAGGCATATGCTTCGGCAATAAGCTAAGTCTGTAAGTTTTGTTCCTCTACTATTACTAGCCGTTTCTAATGCTTAAGTAATCCATTTTAAGGGACTATAGGCTGGTAGTGTCCTTTACCTTTTTATGGTACTCCTATAAAGAAGGGGCCGTATAATTTGCTTACAGTAGCTTATTAATAAGGTTAAGTTCTGTAGCGTTAATAGGGCATATCTTGGCCTTTATAGGGTCTGTATTTAGTTCTGCCTATATTTAGGGGTTAAGGTGCTCTGGTTATAGCAGCATCTAAATCTATAATATAATCTTTACGACTATCTGGTTATCTAGGTCTTATTTACGCCTTATAAGGGCATCTGTATAGTTGGTTGCGCCTAGCCTATATATAATTAGGAAGTGGAACTAAGATAGGATATCCGCTTAGTCTGCCTGCTAGGCTGTAAGGGCTTTAGTTATTATAAAGTATTCTAAGGCTTTATAATTTAAGACTACCCAAATAGGTTTAGGGGTCCCCTCTAGCTATACACACCAGTGCTAAAGGCTAGAGATAATAGCCAGTATCTCTTTATTATAGATATAGTAATTTAACTCCGCATCTATTATAGTCTTTAAATAGTATATAATAGGGTGCTATTCTCTATCTGGCTGTTTCTGGGAATAGATGGTAGCTATTACACTATTTAAAGTATCCGTTTCTAGTATTAAGGGCCATTCTAGGTAAAAATGGGCTAGTAGTGGAGTAGAGACTAGCCGCTTTTTAAGTTCGTTAAAGGCCTTTTTATATACAATATTAAAATAGAAAGGTTGGTTCTTTTTAGTAAGGCGGTTAAGGGGCCAAGTAATCCTACTATAGTCTTTAATAAAGCGTTAGTAGAAGTTATAGAAACCTAGGAATAACTATACCCCCTTTACGGTCCTTAGGGGTTCCCATTAATTAATTACAGCCGTTTTTTCTAGGTTTGCCTTAATTCCGTCTATACTAATAATAAACCCTAGGTACTTAGTGCGCTTAATACTAAATTCTAACTTCCTAATATTGGCCTGGAGACCAGCTTCGCGGAGCCGTTATAGGACTTTATAGATATACTCCTTATATTCCAGTTTATTCTTAGAGTAAATTATAATATTATCTAGGCAGGCTGTGTAGAAGTTATTAAGGTAGTTAAAGAGTATGTTATTTATATACCATTAGTATATAGCCGGTCTATTAGTTAGTTTAAAAGGTAGTACTTTACATTTATATAATCTATAGTGGGTCCGAAATATAGTAAGATCCTTAGATCTAGGGTTTATTCTAATTTGGTAAAAGGCCTAGCGGATATTAAGCTTTATAAAAATCTTAGCTTTACTTATACGGGCCAGTGTTTCTTTGAGTAAGGGTAGCGGATGTTGGTCTTTACGGGTTATATAGTTTAGTTTATAGTAGTTAATGTAGAAACAGAGTTTACTATTTAGCTTTTTTATAAAGAAAATGGATAAGGTAAAGGGGACTTAGCTAGGCTTAATAAAGCCCTTATTAAGGTTATTAATAAGGTACTACTTAGTGGCCTATAGCTTGTTAGTAGATTGCTAGTAGAGGGGGCTATAGCTAAGGGTGTTTTCTTTGTCGGGCTTAATCTTAATCTTATAGTCATACGGTTAGTAAGGCGGGAGTATATTAGATACTGCCTTGGAGAATACGTCCTTAAATTCCCAGTATTAGTAGAGTAGTTTCTATTCTACCAGCTCCTTATCTATAAGCTTACTTTCCCTACTAAGCTAGTTACAGGCTAGGGCTTCCTTATCTTTAATTATCCAGTTAATTTTATATAAGCTAGTAGTAAAGGCAACAATATTAGGCCGTTTTAAGTTCTGGTAGAACTCTATAGCGCTAATATAGCAGATATTAACTGGTGGGAGGTTTATAGGTTTCTTTACGGACGTTTTATAAACCGTATTTTGCGGTTAAGGGCTTACGGCCCTCCTTAGCTCCTGTTCTATCTTCCGTAAGTTATCTTTTTAGTCTATTTATTTAGTATAGCGTCCGATATTCCTTGCTATTCTTTATAGCTATATAGGGCCTAAGCCGGCTAGCTTGTTACTAACTTCCTAGGTTTCTAGTACTGGCGGCGCGATATTGGTAGTCTAGGGGTGATGTAGTATACGGACCCGTTGCGGATTAAGCTATACATCTTTCTTAAAGGCCTAGTCCCTACGTATAGCATCGGCCTAGTAAACGGTATCCACCTATAGCCATATGAGGTTTTCTATTATAATGCTGATTTCTTTTATAAAGGAAGGGGTTAGGGGTAGGGTTTTAGGCCAGATAAGCTATCTGCTCTATATATTAAGCTATAAGCCTAAATAGGCTAGCCATTTTCTTTCTAAAATTATATTGTGGCTTCCTAGGTCCGTAATAAGTAAGGGGATATTATACTGCCTTTATCCGTTAACACAGAGGTAAATCCATAAGATAGTTGTAATAGGTAGCCCTATCTATCCGTTATACCCGTAAATAGGAATTAGTTTAGGTAGTTCTTCAATAGATATATTTAAAAAGTTAGCTAGCTTTACGGTATACTAGGTATCTATTAAGGCAAAGGTATTTACTCTAGAGTTAGCTAAAGCAGAGGTTAAAACTTAATATCTATTACGGAATAAAGTATAAGGGTGTGAAGGGCTCAGTCAACAGAATAGGATTCTATTGGTAGCTAGTAACGAGAATTCCAAGACAAGGACTGGAAGAAGGTCGAGGAAAGGACACGTCTATATACATGGCGCCAAGGCTCGGCCTCGGCCGAGCCCCTGACTAGGGTCTGTAACAGTGCCGTAACAAAGGGATAGTGTAGCTTCTTCCACTAACTAACTGACCTAGATTAATATGTAATATATTAATCCCTTTTAACCCTAGAGAGGAGTCTTCCTCTAGGGTTTCTCTTTTTCTAACTCTATGCTATCCTTCTAGATTAACAGAACCTTGCCTACTTTTGCGTTTATTAGGCAATTCTTTATAATATAGCCCTTTTAGCTGCAAGAGAAGCAAGCTCCCTAATCGCTAAGGGCCTATATATAGGGGTTGCTATATATAGGCTAAGCATTCGCTAGACCCACAGTAGGACTAGCTATAGGGGTTATAGATCTTATTAGGGCGCTGCGGCCTATTCTTATAGTACTTATATTCTGGTTAGTAGAGCTTCTAGTCTTATACCGCTTGGTATATACCTTAATTTAATAGAGGCCCTAGTTAATAGCTAGGAATTGGTCTATAAATTCCTTTAGCGTCTATATAGTGGTATAAACTAGCAGTATAGCGCGCTATAGGTCCAGGGTAAGCTTGTTAAAGAGGTTTAGCATTAGATCTTTCTAGGGGATTTAAGCCTATCTAGCTAGGTATAGAAAGCGGGTCTAAAAGACTAAGAAGGTCTCTATTGTTTTTATATTTAGGCTTTTATAATTAAGCCGGGCGTTTTATACTTTAAAGGGGTCCTTATAAATAGAAGATAGGTAGTTAATTATTTCTTCTTTTAAGAGGAAGGGGTCTGCTAAATCCTAGGCGTATTACGGACGTAGGTGTATCTATATATTACTACTAGTGCGGCTAAAGATATAGGCCATTTTAGCTTAGGTATTAGGAAAGTGGTCCGTATTAACTTTAAGCTTATTGTTAGCGACTCAGTCAATCAAGGCACGAGCACGGCAAGAGGGACGCGCAAGCCTGTATAATTGGTAGTCTATAAACGAGGATCCAAAGCTAGAGAAAGGAAAGGAGAAGAAGGGCAGCGTTGCTCGAAGTCTTATACAATCCTCAAGTCACATAAGCTTACGTGACTCTGCGTCTACCATAACGTCTACCATAATCCACCGTTTTCCACCAGTGCCGTAACATTACCCCCCCTCCGAAAAAGCCTGCCCTCAGGCTTTATATGTCCGTATTATATTCGTGGGGTATTCTTATCTTTATGCTCAACAGGTAGCTTATTATCTTTGCTATATTAGCACTCTATCTACTCGTCTAGATACTTTAGAGGTCCTAGCTTATTAGGGTATTAGTTATAGAATTCTTTAAGCTTTTAGGGGCAACCTATAAAGTTCCAGGCAGGGTACCAGGTTGGGTCTGGATTATAACCTTTTCATTAGACATAGTATTTTAGCGTTCCTCGTACTAGTTTATAGGCTAGTATTTTATTAACTTCCCATTTATTATCGCCATTAACTTAAATCGGCGGTAGAGGCTTATTCTTTTGTCCAGGTAGTGGGTTATTTATAGCTTTCTGTAGCTTATCTGGTAAGAAAACAGGGTGGACTTTAATTAAGTCTAGGAGCTTAACCTTATACAAGTTGCCTTCTTTATTAAGGATCTTATATAGTCCTACTATCTTATAGTCTAGCTTATAGCTAGGCCGTTCTATTTTCTAGTTCTTTATTATAACCCAGACCTTATCGCCTATAGTGAAGTCAGGCTCGCGCCTGTGCTTGTTTGCCTACTGTTCCATCAATCTCTAGGCCTTTTCTAGATTTATATAGGCTACTGCCTAGGCTTCTTCTAAGCGTTTAGCGTATTGCTAGGCTTCCTTATAAGATAGTTTTTTACGTATAGTCTATAGGCCTTCTAGTCTATTCCAGTTTATTGGGAAAATATTCGTAGGATAAGATTCAAGTAGACTTTGATTTTCGCGTTTCGCGTAATTAACATGCAATTTGACCAACTCGACACGCAATTAACCAACTTGACACGCAATTGACCAACTTAACACGCAATTTAACCAACTTGACACGCAATTGACTAACTTAACACGCAATTCAACCAACTTAACATGCAATTGACCAACTTGACACGCAATTCGACCAACTTGACATGCAATTAACTAACTTGACACGCAATTTGACTAACTTAATATGCAATTAACTAACTTGACAACTTTAAAAGCTAACTATATATTTCTTAACACGCAATTAACCTACTTAGCAACTTTAAAAGGTAACTATATATTTCTTGACATGCAATTAAGGTA